>JAEEGG010001387.1_pt1 | contig 66293 bp, 69 predicted proteins | sample 9134161 | NCBI WGS metagenome assembly JAEEGG01 (sample SAMN16246543, study PRJNA631951) | gut metagenome | biome: gut microbiome; feature: rumen; material: CR-attached | host: Bos | place: Iran: Karaj | collected 2018-10
TGAGGAGCATGCCGCAGGATTCGACGCCCATCATGGCACGGGGCGGTAGATTCGTGATGGCGATGCAGGTCTTGCCGATCAGCTCTTCCGGCTCGTAATAAGCGTGAATGCCGCTCAAAATCGTCCGATTCTCGCCGCTGCCGTCATCCAGAGTGAACTGCAGCAACTTCTTGGACTTCTTCACCGCCTGGCAATCCAGCACCTTCACAGCGCGGAAATCGGACTTGCTGAAGGTATCAAAATCGACCTGATCTTGGAACAAGGGCTCGATCACGACGTTGGAAAAGTCGATCTTTTCCGGCTCGGCGGGAGCTTCGGGGGCGGCTTCCGCGGGGGCGGCCTCCGCCTTTTCTTCCTTCTTCGGCATATCCAGGGGCTTCATTGTCGGGAAGAGGATAACGTCTCTTATCGAGGGGCAGTCCGCCAGCAGCATCGTCACGCGGTCTATGCCTATACCGCAGCCGCCCGTGGGAGGCATGCCGTATTCGAGAGCGCATATATAGTCCTCGTCCATCATGCCGGCTTCCTCGTCGCCCGCGGCGCGAAGGTCCATCTGCCGCTGGAAGCGCGCCTTCTGATCTATCGGATCGTTGAGCTCGCTGAAGGCGTTTGCCATCTCGCGGCCGTATATGAACAGTTCAAATCGCTCCGTCAGCCTTTCGTCGGCCGCGCTGCGTTTGGCAAGCGGCGAGACCTCCACGGGATGCATGGTTATGAACACGGGCTGAATGAGCTTGTCCTCCACCTTTTCGTCAAAGCAGCGGTAAAGCAGGTCGCCCCAGCTGTCGCCGTCCTTGATCTCTATCCCTATGGAAGCCGCGGCCTTTTTCGCGTCCGCGTCCGAGGAGAAGGAGTCAAAATCCACGCCGGTGAATTTTTTAACGGCCTGTGCCATGGTCATTCTGTCAAACGGAGGGGTAAGATTCAGCTCGGTGCCCTGATAGCTTATCTTCATAGTCCCGACGTAATCGCGGGCCGCGCTGGAGATTATCTGCTCCGTGCGCTCCATCATCACGTTCATGTCGGCGTAGGCCTCGTAGAATTCCACGGTGGTAAACTCGGGATTGTGCTTGGTATCCATACCCTCGTTGCGGAAAATACGGCCTATCTCATACACTCTTTCAAGTCCGCCCACTATCAGCCGCTTAAGGTGCAGCTCCGTTGCGATGCGCATATACATATCGACGTTCAGAGCGTTATGATGGGTGATAAAGGGCCGGGCGTTGGCTCCGCCGGAGATCGTATTGAGCACCGGGGTCTCCACCTCGAGGTAACCGAGAGCGTCAAGAATGCTGCGCACGCTCTTGATAAGCCCCGCGCGTATCTCAAAGGTGCGCTTCACCTCGGGGTTGACTATCAGGTCAAGATATCTGCGGCGATAGCGCGTCTCCTCGTCCTTCAGGCCGTGGAATTTTTCCGGCAGCGGCCGCAGGGATTTTGAAAGCAGCCTGATCGTCCTGCAATGTACGGATATTTCGCCGCGGCGGGTACGGAAAACGAAGCCCTCCGCGCCGATTATATCGCCTATGTCGAATTTCTTGAATTCCTCGAAGGCCTCCTCTCCCAGGTCGTCTATGCGGACGTACATCTGTATACGGCCGCTCACGTCCATAAGATCGCAGAAAAAGGCCTTGCCCATGTCCCGCTTGCTCATCATTCGCCCGGCTACGGCGACGTCCTTGTTTTCAAAGGCGTCGAAGCCGTCCTTTATTTCGCGGGCATACGCGCTGCGCTCAAAACGGGTCTCCTTGAACGGATCCCGGCCGCCGCTCTGCAGTCTGGCAAGCTTTTCGCGGCGGACCTGCAATATTTCGCTGAGTTCCTCACCGTTGGCGATCATTTCTTCTTCGGTCACGGATGGCGCCTCCTGTTTATTTCGTTGTCTCGACTATGGTAAATTTCAAAACGCCCTCCGGCGCTTCGAATTCCACCACGTCCCCGGCCTTATGCCCGATCAGCGCTCTGCCGAACGGGGACTCCTCGGAGATGCGTCCGTTCATGGGATCGGCTTCCTGCGAGCCCACGATATCGTATATCTCCTCGTCCTTCTCCCCCGCCTCAAGAACTCTGACCTTGGAGCCGAGGCCCACTACGCCCGCGTCGTCGGCGGACACTTCTATGATCTCCGCATTCTCGATTATGTTCTTTATCTCGGCGATTTTGGAATACAGCTTGCCCTGCTCCGCCTTTGCTTCGTCATACTCGCTGTTCTCGGAAAGATCTCCGAAGGAGCGAGCCTCCTTGATTTGCTCCGACACCTCTTTGTCCCTTGTCGTCTGCAGATATTCGAGCTCCTTTTTCAGCTCGTTGAGGTGTTCTTCCGTAAGTTTGAATTTTGACATGACAATTCCCTTTCACTTATCATAATCAAACAGACACCGGCTCAGACCGGTGTCTGCCGTCCGGACAGACTGTGTTGACAGATTTGCCGATAACGGGTCTTGTTGTAATCGTCTTGCCCTGCCGCGCGTGGCGGACTGTCATGGAGTTATTATATCTGTATTTTATTATATGTCAAGAAAAGCAGCTTACGAGGCCTTTTTCAGTTCCCCGCTCAGCAGCTCTTCCGCCCTGAGCAGCTGCGCGTCGTCCCCATGGGCGAGCGTGCCGTAATACAGGCTCAGCGTATCGTCGTAGCCCATTTCGACCTCCGCGTAAGGCGTCAGGCCGACGTCGGCGAGGCTTTTACCCTTCGGAGTGAAATACTCGATGCTCGATATGTGTATTGCCCCGCCGTCGGAAAGCGTCACGGTCACCTGAGCATAGCCTTTCCCGCTGGTCTTCTCGCCCACGGTATAAGCCCATTCGTATTCCTCCAGCGCCGCCGCGAAAAACTCCGCCGCGCTGTAGGTCGAGCCGTTGATGAGCACCGCCATGGGTATATCGAGGCAGGCCTCATCCGACATTTTCGTTTCCTCGTAGCCGAAAGCGTCCCTGCCCGTGAAGATCGGTCCCTCCGGCAGCAGGAAATCAAGCGCGTCGAGCAGCTCCGCAAGCTGTCCTCCGGGATTGTTCCTTACGTCGAAGATAAGCGCCTCCGCTCCCTGCCCGATGAGCTGTCTCGCCGCGGCCTGCATCTGCTCCGCACATTTGTCTTCAAAATTGCTTATCGTTATCAGACCCATGCCGCCGTCAAGCAGCTCGTATGAGACCGGGTCTATCTCGAAGCTGCCCGGAGTCACGGATACGTCCTTCACCGTTCCGTCGGGCATGGTCGCCGTCATCGTCACCGTGCCCTCGGCGATCAGCCCCTTCACGAACGCTACGGCTGCTTCGTATTCCATCGCGGTGATATCCTCGCCGTTGACGGCCGTTATCAGACAGCCCGGCTCAAGGCCGGCCGCCGCGGCGGGAGAATTACCGTATACCTCTACTATCAGTATGCCGTCGTCGCCGCTTTGCAGTACCACGCCCAGGCCGTCGTATCTGTTCATGGAGGCGAGCACGAAAGACTCCAGCTCATCCCTTGTCATGTAATACGACCATCTGTCGCCCAGGCCGTCGACCATCGCGCTTATCGCCCTGTCGCTCAGGGTCTGCGGATCGTAATCGCCCACGTAGTACGAATCTATCACCCTCACGGCTTCGGTCAGCTTATCGGTTATTTCCCGCTCGCTGCGGCTGATGATGTTCGGCCGGAAAGCGCTCAGCGTGAATACGGCTATCGCGAAGCCGACCGCCAGCGCCGCAGCGTGCGACAGCAGGTATACAAGAACATAGCTTTTCTTCATATCAGCAGTTATACAGCACGTAGTTGGAGAAATAATTCAGCGGGTCCACACGCGTTCCGTTTTCATAAATTTCAAAATGGATATGAGGTCCCGTCGCATAGCCCGTATCTCCTACCAGGCCTATCACGTCGCCCTGCGCCACAACATCGTCCACGGAAACATACCTCTGGCTCATGTGCGCGTACAGCGTATATCTGTCGTCGCCGTGATAGATCATCACATAGTTTCCGTAAGAGCCGTTGTATTCCGACGTTACCACTATTCCGCCGTCGGCGGCGTAAATGGCGGTATCGTATGATGCGCCGATATCTATGCCGTTATGCATGACATAGTAGCCGAGTATGGGATGCAGCCTGTTTCCGAAAAGCGACGTGACGTAATAGCTGGACGCCGAAGGCCACAGATACGTGCCGCTGGCGTTCACTCCGGCGTTCTCCAGGTTCTGCTCTCTTTTCAGCTGCGCGATCTTGCTGTCGATCGCGGCCGCCTGAGCCATTGTCTGGCGAAGCTGCTCTTCGATCTCCGCCTCCATGGCGGCGTTTTCCTCATAGGCCGCGGTGAACACGGCTACGTTTGCCTCCAGCTCCTGCATCTGCCTGTCGGCTTCCTCGCGCTCCATGGCAAGCTTTTCCACAGCCTCCTGAAGCTCCTGCTGCTTGTCTTCGCAGTCTTCCTTCTTGTCGTACAGCTCCTGCTGGGCGATTATGACCATTGCGCGGGCCTGCTCCATGCGGCTGATGACCGCCTCGTCCCGCTTCATCACCTCGTCTATCATGTCCAGCTTGCTGAGAAGATCTCCGAAGCTGCTCGCCTGGAAGAGTATTTCATAATACGAGATATCGCCGGACTCTTCCATTTCCCGCAGGCGCTCCTTGAAGAGGGTCATCTGCTCCTCCTCCCGGGCAAGCGCGTCCTCGTACTCTATGCGCTTTATCTCTATGCCGTCGTTGAGCACGGCTATCTGCTCGGAAATGTTCGATATCTCCTCCTGCGTCAGCAGGATGTTCTCGTCGATAAGCGTCTTTTTCTGGATGATGCCGCTTATCTGAGAGTTGAGCGAGTCAAGCGAGCCCTTGACCTCGGCTTTTTTCTGTTCGATCGCGGCCTTCTGCTCGGCAAGCTCTTTTTCCCGGTTTTCCATCTCCAGAGCCTGCCGCTCGAGATCGCTCATGTCCTCTCCGGCCGCTCTGCTGTCCGACGTTACGATCGACAGCACCGTGAAGAACACGGACGCCGCCATCAGCAGCGCCAGCACGACCGCGACGATCTTGACGAATACTTTTTTCTTTTTCATATTGCGGCCCCCGCACTCAGACTCTGAGGTAGTTTCTTATCGCTATACGGCTGCCGAAAACGCCGACGAATATCCCGACGGCTCCGAAGGATACCAGCAGCGGCAGCGCGATTTGTCCGAAAGACAGCAGCTTCAAAAACGACACGTACGCAGTGGTCATGATCCTCGTGCATACCGCGGTATACAGGCTCCACTGCAGAAGATACGCCAGCATGGCTCCGGTAAGTCCGAGTATCACGCCCTCCACGATGAAAGGCCAGGATATGAAGCCGTTGTCCGCGCCTATCATTTTGACCACGGCTATCTCGTTTCTTCTGTTGAAGGTAGTCAGCTTTACGGTGTTGGACATAATGAACAGCGACACCAGGAACAGCAGCGCCACTATCGCGACGGATACTATCCTCAGCACTCTTCTTACGGCCGTAAATCCGCGCGATATCTCCAGATGCGCGTTGACCCGGGCTATGCCGCCGACGGAGGCGAGCTGCTGCTGAGTGTCCGCCATGAGGCGGATATCCTTGAGGTAGATTATATATCTGTCTCTGAAAACTGAGTAGTCTATATCGTCGAAAATACTGTTCTTCTCGAACTTGCCCAAAAAGCTTTCCATGGCGTCCCGGCGCGAAACGAACTCGGCGTCCAGGACGTTGTCGTTTTTCAAAAGCTCCGGCCTTATCGCCCTTGCCTGCTCCTCGGTGTACGTCTCGTCCACGAACGCCATCATCTGATTTTGAGATTCCAGATAATTCATGGTCCTGTTGAGGTTTACGGAAATAAGCACGAAGCTGCCCATCAGTATCAGACAGGCTATCATCACGCATACCGTGGTAAAAGACATGAGGCTGTGAGTAAAAATGCTGCCGAAGCCTTCCTTGAGATAATATTTGAATCTGCTCATGATATGTACCAGCCCTTTTCGTCCCCGGCAAGTCTGCCGTTGACTATCCTGATAACGCGCTTCGCGAACTGATTTACAAGGTTCTGCTCATGGGTCACGACCAGCATCGTCGTTCCCAGCTCGTTTATCCTCGTCAGCATCGTCATGATCTCCGCGCTGCGCTCCGGGTCGATATTTCCCGTGGGCTCGTCGGCGATAATGAGCTTGGGGTTGTTCGCAAGCGCCCTTGCTATCGCCACGCGCTGCTGCTCTCCTCCGGAAAGCTCCCGGGGCATGTCCTTCTGTCTGTCCTCCAGACCGACAAGACCGAGAACGTAGTTCACTCTGTCCCTTATCTCCCTGTGCGGAGCTCCGACCGCCCACATTGCCAGGGCGATATTGTCAAAAACGTTTTTGTTGTCGATCAGTCTGAAATCCTGGAATATCACGCCCATGGTCCTCCTCAGCCTGGGAAGCTTTGACGGGCGGATCTCATTCATGTTGTATCCGTTCACGACGACCGTTCCGTCCGTGGCGGATATCTCCCCCGTAAGCAGTTTTATCACCGTTGACTTGCCGCTGCCCGAGGGGCCGACGAGAAAGGCGAACTCCCCGTCCTCCATGACGAAGGACAGATCCTCGAGCGCGGAAGTGCCGTTCTCATATGATTTATATACGTGCTCAAATCTGATCATCTGCCGATACTCCTCCGGGACGGACTCACTTCTGCGAGGCGAGATATTTCTTCACCATCAGCGCGACCTTGAATACGATCGCGTGATCGAATTCCCTCAGATCCAGCCCCGTGAGCTTTTTGATCTTTTCAAGCCTGTAAACGAGGGTGTTTCTGTGGACGAACAGCTTTCTCGAGGTCTCCGAAACGTTCAGATTGTTCTCGAAGAACTTGTTTATCGTGTAAAGCGTCTCCTGATCGAGCGCGTCGATGGGGCTCTTTTTGAAAACCTCCGACAGGAACATCTCGCACAGCGTCGTGGGCAGCTGGTAAATGATCCTTCCGATGCCGAGATTGTCGTAATGTATGATCATTTTGTCGTCGTCAAACACCTTGCCGACCTCTATGGCGATCTGCGCCTCCTTGTACCTCTCGGCCAGCTCGATAAGATGCCTTGCCACCGAGCCAACGCCGATAACGGGCTTCGCGTACAGCTCCGTGGTAAGGGTGTTCTCTATCTGCAGCGCTATTTTGCCCAGCTCCCTGCCGTCCGAATTGGCCGAAAGCTCCTTGACGAGGACGACGTCGCTTTCGTTGATCCCGATTACGAAGTCCTTCTGCCTGTCCGGGAAAAGATTCTGCATGACCTCTATCGTGGCGGTATCGACCTTGTCCGGCTGTCTGATGAGGAATATCCCTCTGGGCACGTTCACGTCGAGCCGCAGCTCCTTGGCGCGGACGTACAGATCCGCCAGAAGCGTATTGTCGGAGATGATGTTCTTAATAAAAGCCGATTTGTCGTACTTTTCCTCGTAGTATTCCTTTGCCTCGTTGAACGCTATCGCCGCAAGCACGCAGATGCAGCGGGCGTTTTCATCCTCGCCGTCTACGAATACCGCGTAGTCAAATCTTGCGCCCGCGCTGCCCAGCAGTCTGAAGGTCTTGCCCGCGCATACGGAAACCGTATCGCCTCCGTCGGACGCAAGCGAAGAGATGTCGCTGAGTCTGGAGCCCACCATTGCCAGCTCGTTGCAGGCTATGACGCTGCCGTCGGGATCTATTACGCCTATGGTCCTGTCCGTCGCTTCCTTCATCTGTACGATCACACTCTGAAAAAATCTTCCTGACATAGTCGACCTCCGATTATTGCAAGCTTAAGACGGGCAAATAAACATCTCAGCTTGCCGTTATTTAAATACGCAACATACTGTTTTTACGATTATACTCATTTTTGTGCATTTTTTCAATAGCCGCCCGCAAATTTCCCCGTTTTTTTTGCATGTATAATCCGCAGGTCCTCATGTGCGGAAAATGCGCGGCGCGCCGCTGAAAAGCGGCGCGCCGGAGCATATATCTGCGATGATCGTCTTATTTTCAGTTTATAATGGCCTTTTCAGTTTCGCTGTCGAAAAGGTGTATCCTGTTTGTGTCGATGCACACCTTTATTTTATCGCCCAGATTGCAGTCCACCGTGCCGGTGGAAACGACCGCCGTGAGCTGTATCTCGCCGTTGCTGAGATACAGGTTCGTATCCGCGCCGAGCAGCTCGCTGATGTCCACGACGGCGTCGATAACGCGGTCGGGATATTTGGCAATGGTCTCCGCGTCGGCCTTGATATCGTTGGGGCGTATACCGAAGACTATCTTCCTGCCGGCGTATTCCAGCACCTCGGGGGCTCTGCCCTTTTCCGGCGGCAGGGCGACCTTGCAGCCCTCGCCGAAGTTGAGGTAGGTAACGCCGTTCTCGTCGCTCAGCTCGCCGTCGCAGGTATTCATCTGCGGAGTGCCGATAAACGTGGCGACGAAGAGATTGGCGGGATGCTCGTAAAGATCCTGCGGAGCGGCTATCTGCTGGATAAACCCGTCCTTCATCACGACTATCCTGGTACCCATCGTCATGGCCTCGGTCTGGTCGTGGGTGACGTATATGAACGTGGTCTCCAGCCTGCGGTGCAGCTTCGACAGCTCGGAGCGCATGGCCGTACGCAGCTTTGCGTCAAGGTTGGACAAAGGCTCGTCCAGCAGGAACACCTTGGGGTTGCGCACGATCGCGCGGCCCAGGGCGACACGCTGTCTCTGTCCGCCGGAGAGGGCGGCAGGCTTTCTGTCGAGAAGATGCTCTATTTCAAGTATCTGAGCCGCTTCGATGACCCTGCGCTTGATCTCGTCCTTCGGCATTTTTCTCAGCTTCAGGCCGAAAGACATGTTTTCAAAAACCGTCATATGGGGATACAGGGCGTAGTTCTGGAAGACCATTGCGATATCCCTGTCCTTGGGCGGCACGTCGTTTACGAGCTTATCGTCTATGTAAAGCTCGCCGAGGGTGATCTCCTCAAGGCCCGCGATCATTCTCAGCGTGGTGGATTTTCCGCAGCCGGAGGGGCCGACGAGTATGATGAACTCCTTATCCTGAATATCGAGATTGAAATCGGAAACGGCGGTCACTCCGCCCGCATATTTTTTATAAATACCTCTCAGCGTAACGCTTGACATAGTGCACCTCCAAAGATATACAAGCAAAAGCCACGGGCCGAAGACCCGAAAGCGGTATTATGTTACCACAAAAAGAGACGCCGTTCAATTTACCTAACCCACAAACTTTTGCCTTTACTTTGTATATTCTGCCCTATATGTGCCAAAAACGCGGACCGACGGAATACTATGCTTTGCCGGACGTCTGCCGTCTGAGCGTGTTCAGTTCCTCCTCCGTCAGCGGGCGGTACTCCCCTTCCTTCAGCGCCGGATCGAGACGCACTCCGCCCACGGACAGTCTTTTGAGATACGTTACCTCAGTGCCCGCGGCCGCGGCCATCCGGCGGACCTGTCTGTACTTCCCCTCGCTTATCCTCACTACGGCCGTCAGCCCGTCTTCGGAGGGCTCCAGCTCTGCCGGAAGACACCTGTACCCGTCGTCCAGCACCGCTCCCCCGGCAAACATCCGCACCGCGTCGGCGTCAAACGGGCGCGATACGCGTATGAAATACTCCTTTACCGTACCGCTCTTCGGTGAAATGATCCTGTGGCAAAGGTCGCCGTCATCCGTCAGTATCAGCAGGCCGACCGAGTCCTTATCAAGCCTCCCCGCGGGAAAGAGCCCCCTTGCCGCTTCGCGCCCGTTCAGAAGGTCGACGACCGTCGGCGCTTTTTTGTCCTCCGTGGCGCTCAGATAACCGGCAGGCTTGTTCATCATTATATATACGTGTTTTTCCCGGCTGACCGGCACGCCGTCAAGGCGGACGTCGGCCCCGTCGTCGAATTTCATGCTCGCGGAAGCGACCGTCTCGCCGTTGGCCGTCACGCGGCCCTCGCGCACGAGCTTTTTCACCTCGCTGCGCGACGCCAGACCCGCGGAAGATATTATTTTATCTATTCTCGATAAAGGCATTTGTCCGCTCTCCCTCTCATATACTTTCATCGACAGGGGGAATTATTCAATGTTCGTATTCACAGCAAAGCTCAACAGGAAAAAAGCCGTGCTCATAACAGCGGGGCTTGCTGTCGTCCTCGCTCTGATCGTAATCGCGGTCCACGCCGCCTCAGGCGGCAAAAAGGCGGATATGCACCCGTCCGAAAGCGGCATACGCGGGGTCGAGGACATAGTGGCGTATCTTGCCTCCCTCGGCTGGCAGGTGGAAAGCGAGCCAATAGAGACGCAGAGCATCGTCATACCGCGCCGGTTCAACGGCGTCTACGCGGACTACATCAAGCTGCAGAAGGAGCAGGGATATCCCATCGAAAACTATGCAGGGATGCAGGCGGTACGCTACAGCTTCCGCGTGACGAATTATCCGACGGGCGAAAAGGATATCGTGGCGGACGTAGTGCTCTTCGGGCAGGAGATCATAGCCGGCGACGTACAGTCCACGGCGTCGGACGGCTTCATGCGCCCGCTGAGATCCTACGGCGCATAGCAGGGCCTCCGCCGGTCTTCGAGGGAGTCTATGAAACATGCAGACCAAGCCGGTCACGGCTTGGTCTGCAGCAGCAAACGGTGATTTGAAGCTATTACTCTTCCTCGGTCTTGAAATCGGTGGGATGCTCGGTATCGTATACCACCTCGTCAGCTCCGTCGTCCGCTTCCTGAGGCTCCGCGGGCGCGGCTGCCTCGGGCTCCATAAGGGCGCGGATGCTGAGAGAGACCTTCTTGTTCTCGTTGTCGATGTTGGTGATCTTGGCCTCAACGGTCTGACCCTCGGAAAGCACCTCGTCGGGCTTGCCTATGCGGCGCTCGTTCGTGATCTGAGAAACGTGGATAAGGCCGTCAACTCCGGGAACGATCTCCGCGAAAGCGCCGAACGGCATCAGCTTGACGATCTTGACCGTCGCGACGCTGCCGAGCTCAAAGGAGGAAGTGAACTTGACCCAGGGGTTATCCTCGGGCTTTCTGTAGCCCAGAGATATCTTTTTCTTTTCCCTGTCGAAGGAAATGACGTATACCTCTATCTCGTCGCCGACCTTGAGCACCTCGGCGGGATTTTTGATGCGCTTCCAGCTCAGCTCGGAAACGTGGACCATACCGTCCACGCCGCCGATATCGACGAACGCGCCGTAGGAAGTAAGGGACTTGACTACGCCGTTGTACTTCTTGCCCTCTTCGATCTCTTCCCAGGTCTTCTCCGCCGCGGCCCTGCGGGTCTCGTACTGTACGGCGCGGATGGAACCGACCACTCTGCGTCTGGCTTTGTTGACCTCGGTGACGCGCAGTTTGACCTTCTGCTTGAGCAGCTCGGACATGGGCGCGTCCTTGGGAAGGCCGGTCTGTGAAGCGGGCACGAACACTCTTATGCCCTTTATGTTCACGACGACGCCGCCCTTGTTCTCCTCGGTAACGGTACCCTCGAGCACGTCTCTGTTCTCGCGAGCCTGCTCTATGAAATCCCAGTTTTTCACGGTATCGAGACGCTTCTTGGACAGCATCACCGTCCCTTCCACGTCGCTGACACGCATCACGTAGGTCTCTATCTGATCGCCTACCTTGACTATGTCCTCCGGTTTAAGATCCGGGTCGTCGGAAAGCTCGGAGAAGGGTATGTAGCCCGAATGTTTGGTCCCGAGATCAACGGTTATTTCAGTTGCGTTAATCGACTCTACTATACCCGTTACTTTTTCCCCGGTAGTCAGGGTCTTGATGCTCTTTTCCAGCATCTCGTCAAAGGTCTCCTCGGCTGCGGGCGCAGCGGCGGGAGCCTCCGCGGCGATTTCCGCCGGAGCCTCCGCGGCAGCAGTTTCAACTGCGGGCTGCTCAGCCGCGGTCTCTTCGATTTTTACCTCGGCATTGATCTCTTCTGACATTCTTGAACAAACCTCCTTAATAATCCAAGCCGGAGTAGAAGCTCCGGCCGTGACGCCCAATGTTATGACATCATCAAGTTCCGACAGGTCGATCTCGGAGGCTGTTTCAGCAAAAACGACTTTCCTGCAAGTATCCTCGCAAATCTCCGCTAATCGCAGGGAATTTGCGCTGCTCCTGTCTCCTACAACTATCATGGCATCGCATGCGGCGGCAAGCTTCTCAGCCTCCTTCTGGCGGCTGGATGTAGCTTCGCATATTGTATCAAATAATTCGTGATTTGTATACTCTTTTTTTAATAAATCAGCACTTTTTTTCAACCTTTCACGTATTTCGGTAGTCTGAAATACGATCGTTACCGGGATTTCATACTCTGAAGGATGAATTTTTATCCATTCGTGTATTTCTTCGAGGTTTCTGAACACCAGCGCGTCGCTGCAGCAGCCGCAGATACCGCGCACTTCCGGGTGCTCCGCGGCCCCGAGGATGATCACTCTCCGCCCCCGGGAAGAGGCTCCGCGCACTATTTTGTGTATCCTTTCGACGTTCGGGCAGGTTGCGTCGGCTATGCGGCAGCCCTTTTCCCTCAGCCGCTCATATACGCTGTCCGGCTCCCCGTGGGAACGTATCACCACCGTAGCCCCGTCCGGGATATCGTCAACGCAGTCGGCTTTTTTTACGCCGAGGCTTTCAAGACGCGCGGTCTCCCTGCGGTTGTGTATCAGCTCTCCCAGCGTCCAGCAGCCTCCGGGCGCCTCTCTTTCGGCGATCTCGACCGCCCTTTTCACTCCGTAGCAGAATCCGGCCTTTGCGGCCACCGTCACAGTCATTCTCCGCTCTCTTCCTTAAGCGCGTTTATTTTTTCCAGAAGCTCCCTCGCCATGGGCTCGTAGGTCTCGGAGCCGCCGTGGGTGCGCTCTATGGAATACGGCTCGCCTACGACGATATTGAGTCTGCCGAAAAGTCGTCTTTTCCGGGGCACGTAAACGGGCAGTATCTTTGCTCCGGTCTTCGATGCGAGCATGATAGCTCCGGTCTTCGCCGCCGCCTTCTCGTCCTCGCTCACTCTTTTTCCTTCCGGAAAGATGCCCACGTTCCCGCCGTCTTTCAGTATCCGCAGCGCCGTTCTGACGGCGGCGACGTCGCTGTTGCCGCGATCCACGCCGAAGGTGCCCGCCGCTCTGAGCAGGGCTCCGAGCACAGGCGCGCGCATGAGCTCTATCTTGGCCATATATCGGATAAAGGCCTTTTTGCCCAGCGCCACGCTTATGAGCAGCGGGTCCGCGAGCGAGGTATGATTTCCGCATACCAGCATCGGGCCCTCCGGCACCCGGTCCCGGTGCAGGGTGCGCATACGGTAGGCAAAGTGAAAAATGATATAAAAGATACAGTAGTATATCCCGTAAACCGTTCTCATTTTCCGGCCTTTCTTTCGATTATTTCGCAGGCCGCCGCAAGCGCGCCGTCTATATCCATGTCGGAGGTATCGAGAATAACGGCGTCCTCCGCCGGCTTCAGCGGCGCCACGGCCCGGCCGGAGTCTGCGGCGTCCCTTTCGTTTATTTCCCTGAGCACGTCCTCATAGCTCTGGCCGCTCCCCTTTTCCCTGAGCTCCTTCCAGCGTCTTTGCGCGCGCACCTCGGCGCGCGCGGTCAGGAATATCTTGACCTCCGCGTCGGGGAGTATGACCGTGCCTATGTCCCTGCCGTCCATGATGACGCTGTGCTTTTTCGCCATGTCCCGCTGAGTATCGAGCAGGAACGACCTGACCTCCGGTATGGCCGACACCGCCGAGGCGTACATGGATATCTCCGGAGTTCTTATAAGCCCGGTAACGCTCTCCCCGTTGAGCGTCATGGTCTGCGCGCCGTCGGCGCCGTATCCTATGTCTATCTTTATTTTTTTAAGCAGCGGCACGACCTCGTCCGCGGAGTGCGGATCGGCTCCCGCCCGCATGACGTACAGGCCTATCGTGCGGTACATGGCGCCCGTGTCCACGTATCTGTAACCCAGCTTCGCGGCAGCGGCGCGCGCTATCGTGCTTTTGCCGGCGCCTCCCGGCCCGTCTATCGCTACGGCTGTCTTCTTTTTTCTCATATATCGGTCCTCCCGCAATATTCCGCCGCGGCCTTGCCCGCGGCCCGCCCCGTTGCCCACGCTATCTGCAGATTGAAGCCGCCGGTGTAAGCGTCCGTGTCGATGATCTCTCCGGCAAAAAACAGGCCGTTTACGAGCCTCGATCCCATCGTGGCGGGAACGATTTCCTTCACGCTGATCCCTCCGGAGGTGATCACCGCCTCCTCCACAGGCCTTGTCCCGCTTATCCTTACCGTAAAATGCTTGAGCAGGCGCACGAGCTCTTCTCTCTGCGCTCTCGTCACGGAATTCACCTTGGTTTCCGGCGGTATGCCGCTCCGCGACACAGCGATCGGTATCATGAGCCTCGGCAAAAGCTCTCCCAGGGCGTTTCTGAAATCCCTGTTGATGTTTTCCGCGAAATCCCTGAGTATGCGCGCGTCCAGCTTATCCGCGTCCAGCGCGGGCTTGAGGTCGATCTCCGCTTCGTAATTTCCCTCCCGCCGCATGTGCGCCGAGGCGGACAGCACCAGCGGACCCGTCAGGCCGAAATGCGCGAACTGCATTTCTCCCTGCCCGGAAAAGATCTCCTTCCCGTCCCTTTTCACGGTGAGGCGGACGTTTCTCAGCGACAGCCCCTGCATCATGCGGCAGTCCTCGTCCGGCGAGGTCAGCGGCACCAGCGACGGGCGCAGCCCGGTAACGGTGTGTCCCAGCCGCTTCGCCATACCGTAGCCGTCTCCGGTGGAGCCGGTCGCGGGATATGACAGCCCGCCCGTGGCTATCACGGCGGCGGAGCAGATCACGTCGGTATTCGCGCATTTCAGCGCCTCGACGGAGCCGTTTCCGTCCGTGACCACGTCGAGGGCTCTGTCCCTTATCAGCCTGACCCCGAGCTCCTCCGCGCGGCGGACCAGCGCCTCCGCCACGTCTCCCGCCCTGTCGGAAACGGGAAAAACGCGGTTGCCCCGCTCCGTTTTCAGCGGGACGCCGAGCCTCTCGAAAAACGCCTTCGTCTCGGAGGGTGGAAAGCTTTTCAGCGCGCTGTAAAGGAATTTTCCGTTCACCGGGGTGTTTTTTATCACCGTATCCGCGTCGCAGTCGTTCGTTACGTTGCAGCGCCCCTTGCCGGTGATCCTCAGTTTTTTCAGCGGCCTGTCCCCCGGCTCTATTATCACGGCGTTCGCTCCGAGCTCCGCCGCGGTTATCGCGGCCATAAATCCCGCGGCGCCTCCGCCCGCCGCCGCGATATCAGCCGTCAGCTTTTTCATAGACCTCGTAAGCGTCCCACATCTGCTCAAGCGCGCCGAAGGTATCCGACAGCTTTTCGTCCGTCTGCGTGCCGACGGCTACTATGAGCGCGTTGATGAGGCTGAGCGGAGCGACCAGGGAATCGACAAAGGAGACCATGTCGCTTTTGGCAAGCAGGCAGACGTCCGCGAGCCTGGCTATGGGCGAGGTGTCCGTATCGGTCACGGAGATCACCTGAGCGCCTCTGTCCCTGGCGTATCTTACGGCCTTGACCGTGCGCTTGGAATAGCGCGGGAAGCTTATGCCGATCAGCACGTCGTCCCCCTCTATGCGCAGCAGCTGCTCGAAGATCTCGCCCGATACGTCCTCGTGCAGCACTCTGACGTTGTCGAACATCATATTGAAATAGAAGCCCATGAACATGGCGAGCACGTACGACGTGCGCATGCCGAGTATGTAGATATGCTTGGCGGCAAGTATCCTTTCCACTGCTCTTTCGAAGCTTTCCCTGTCCACGGTATTCTGCGTGAGTATTATCTTTTCCGTATCGGACGACAGTATGCTCGAAAGGGTATCCTTGCTGCCCATCACGTTCTTGGCGACCTCTATCCTCTGCACCGAGGTCAGGCGGTTTCGGATCATCTCCTGAAGCGCTCGTCTCATTTCGGGATATCCGGCGAAGCCGAGCTCCAGGGCGAAGCGCACTACCGTCGATTCGCTCACCTCCGCCTTCTGTCCGAGCTTCGCCGCGGTCATGAAGGCGGCCTTGTCCGAATTCGCGCCTATATACTCCGCAATGCGTATCTGTCCCTTTGAAAAACCGTGTTTTTTTTCTTCGATCAGAGAAATAATATCCTTATCCATTCACGCCACTGTCCGTTCCGTATTATTGTCGATGCATGATCGTATCGTTCCGACGCCGGTTTTTCCCTTTTCAAATATACCGGCGCAGCTTTTCCAGCTCGTCGTCTCTGAGATAGCGCCATTCGCCCGTTTTCAGCCCGTCGAGGCCGAGTCCGCCCTCGGATATCCTTATCAGTCTCTTTACCTCGAGTCCCGCGGCGGTGCACATATTGCGGACAAGATGCTTTCTGCCCTCCGTCACGGTCATCTCGATCACGGCTCTCGCGCCGTCGTCTCTCACCATCCGCACCGATACCGCCCGCGCCGGCCCGTCCTCAAGCATTACGCTGCCCCGCAGCGTTTCAACGGCGCCGGGTATATCCTCGCCCTCCACTCTGACCGAGTATACCTTCTGAACTCCCCTCGACGGGTGCGTCAGCGCGTTGGTCAGCCCGCCGTCGTTGGTCAGCAGCAGCAGCCCCTCGGAGTTGCCGTCGAGCCGTCCCACCGGGTATACCCGCTCTCCGCAGTCCCTGACCAGCTCCGTCACCGTTTTTCTGCCCAGCTCGTCCCTGAGCGTGCATATGTATCCTCTCGGCTTGTTCAGCATTATGTAAACCCGCTTGCTTTTGCTTACAAGCGGGATGCCGTCTATCGTTATCCTGTCCTTTTCCGTATCGGCTCGGGTCCCCAAAACCGCCGGCACGCCGTTTACACTGACTCTTCCGTCGGCGATAAGACGCTCCGCGCCCCTGCGGGAAGTGAGTCCGCGTTCCGAAATGATTTTCTGAAGTCTCTCTTTCATATCAATAAAACGCCGGATACGTCGGGTATCCGCTGCGGCAGGCATTGTACCATGCCCATTTCAGTTTTTCCCAAAAATCAAGTTCTTCGTTTTCGTTGAGCAGGGCGTCCGCGTCGTAGAGCAGCTCCCGTCTTTCCGCGGGCTCTCCGCCGATGGATATTTCTATTTCCCCGGCCTTTTCTCCTCTGCACACGGGCGCGTATACGAAGCGCGGCGCGTGCACGCGGATGTCCACGCAGCCCTTTTTCCCAAAGACCTTTCCATCCGCGCACGAGGCCGTCACCTCTGTCTGAACGCCCGACTCCACTTCTATCGTGCATCCGATACCGCTCAGATCTACGGTCTCGAATTCGGCGAAGCCCCAGTCGAACAGCGCGGCCTGATCCTTCCAGTCGTCCGCGTCGTTGAGCGTTACGCATATCAGTGCGGTGTCTCCCCGTGCCGCGCAGCCCACGAGCGTGCGTCCCGCCGAGAGCGTATAGCCGGTTTTTACCCCCACGGCCCCGTCGTAAAGCCGAAGCAGCTTATTATGGTTCGTCAGCGTCCGTCCCGCGACGGTCGCGCTCTCCGCGGATACTATGCGCGCGAATTCCGGCTCCTTCATGGCGGCCGAGGCGAGAACTGCCAGATCGCGCGCCGTGGAATAATGCTCCTCGTCGTCCAGACCGTGGGGATTTGTAAAATGCGTCGAGCTCATTCCGAGCTCGGCGGCCTTATCGTTCATAAGCTCCGCAAAGCTTTCTTCGCTGCCCGCCGTAAAGCATGCGAGGGCCCGGGCGGCGTCGTTGCCCGAGGCGAGCATAAGACCGTAAAGGAGCTCCTCGACGCTGTACTTTTCGCCGGCGGCGAGATACATCGAGCTGCCCTCCACCCCGGTCCACTCCGGCCTTATTTCAATTTCGGTATCGGCAGACAGCCGCTGGATCGCCACCAGCGCGGTCATGATCTTCGTCGTGCTCGCGATGCTCATTCTTTCATCCGCGCGCAGCGAATATATCACGGTCCCGCTGTCCGCGTCCGCCAGCACCGCTGCCCGCGCGCTTATTTCCGGCGGCGCGCCGGAACCGGCGCAGGCGTCCGGCAGGGCGAAGCAGAGCATCGCCGCCGCGGCGATCAGCGCGCTACATTTCCGTATCCTCATCTTTTTTATTCGGTATTATCTCCTTGACCTTATCAATAATACCGGGCGCCATCTCAATGGCTTTCTCGAGAGGCGAAGCATAAGCGGGATTTGCGCTTATCATCCTTACGAACCCGTCCTTGATGACAATAAACGCCACGGGATCGATCTTCACGCCGGCTCCTCCGCCTCCGCCGAAAGCGTTCTTCTGTCCCGACGCCTGATTTTTCGTCGGGAAATCGGATCCGCCCGATGCAAAGCCGAAGCTGACTTTGGATACCGGTATCAGCGTGATGCCGTCGTCGGTGGTGATCGGCTTGCCGACTATGGTATTCACGTCCACCATTTCCCTGAGCTTTTCCATCGTGAGCCCCATGAGCTCGCCTAAAGAATTGTTTTCCATTCAACCGTCCTCCGTTTTTTTGTTCGGAGCCGCCTTATCCGAGCTTTTCGCGAACATCGCCGCCGCGCGGATAATAACGTACACCGGAAGGGATAACGCCGCTTTGGCGTACACGCGGCTTTCCCGCGCCGTAAAGTCTACTCCTATGCGCACGTCCTGTTTTTTTATCTTCAGTTCTCGTCCGATCAGCGGAAGAAGGATAGCCGATCCCGCGGAGGCCGCGCCGAAGGCCATGGCGGCGTCCGCCGGGTCGTCCGCGGCGCTTTGGTACCACAACGTAAGCTCGTCAACCGTCAGTCTGCGTTTTATTTTGTCCCTGATCTCAAGAATTATTGACAGCTTTTCTTTGAAATCTTCCGCAACGGATCTTTTTTTCTTTTCTTTTTTTTCGCTTTCCCCGCCGCCCGTGCGGGCCTTTTTTCTTTTTCCTTCTTTTTTTCCCCCGTTCAGAGCTATCATCACCGGGCCCAGGCCGACCCGCGCCGAGCCCTCGCCCTCCGAATATTCAAGGACCGTTTTCACCCTCAGCAGCGGTATGATCAGCAGCAGCGCGGCGATGATGATGACGGCGGCGATCAGCGCTTTCACGGCACGTCCTCCGGTGCGAAGCCCTCTATCCGCGTCTGAAGCTCCGCAAGCTCGCTGCCCGGGAGCGAAGCGGCTCTCGGCGGAAGCTCCTCGAGGGATTTAAGCCCGAACGCCCTCAAAAAAGCGGCCGTCGTCCTGAACAGCACCGGTCTGCCCGGCACGTCGAGCCTGCCGCAGGGCTCTATAAGCCCCTTGTCGCAGAGCAATCCGACGGTGTACGAGCTGTCTATCCCGCGGATCTGCTCAATGTACGTCCTCGTTGCGGGCTGATAATACGCGACTATCGCCAGCACCTCCATCGCGGCCTGAGACAGTCTTGGAGGCTTTCTGCTGTCGAGCGCGCGGCGCACCCAGTCGGCGTTCTCGGGGGCGGAGCACAGCTGAAGCGAATTATCGAGCCATATCAGCCTTATCCCCCGGTTTTCAAACGAATACGTGTCCGAAATACGTTTTGCCGCCTCGGCGACCTCATCCTCGGTTATATCGAGCAGCGCCGCGAGCCTTTTGACGGGAAACGGGTCTCCCGAAGCAAAAAGTATGCTTTCTATTATGCTGTCATATTCCATTTTTATCTCCGCTTTCCGCAGCAAGTCTGATTATCATTGCGCCGTCGGCGTCTTCTATGTCGATCTGTTCGTTCCGGTAAAGCTCGAGTATCGCCATCAGCGACGCCGCGAGCTCGGACCTGTCCTTACTGAGACGCAGTATGTCCCGGAGGTTTTTTCCTCCCTCGTCCCTGAGCAGCATGAGTATCTCGTCGGTCTTTACGCTTACCGGATACGCCAGCCTCTGGGGCATGGCCGCCATGAGCGCGGGCGTTACCGTTTTTTCCCGTTCTCTGCCCACAAGCTCGAGCAGGGCGTTTACCAGCTCCTCGGGCTTGTGCGAATATTCATACTCCGTTCTGTCGGGCAGCGGCTGCTGCTGTCTCACGAACAGCCCCTCGCCCTTCGCGCTTTCCGACGAGAGCCATATCGCGGCCTCTTTTATCTGCTCCAGCTGCTGTTTGCGCTTCTGCTCCTCGAGGGAGTTTATCAGCGTATCGAGCTCCTCGACCTCCTCGGTGCCCTGCAGTAAAGTTTTGGCCTTTATATACATGAGATAGGACGCCATCGCGACAAATTCGCTGGCTATCTCAAGATCCATTTTCTCCATTTCCGCAAGGTAATCAAGATACTGCTCGAGTATCTCCGAGATTTTTATATCCTTTATTTCCACCTTGTTTTTCGCGAGCAGCTGCAGTATGAGGCTGAGAGGGCCGTCGAAATCCTCCATGCTCTCCCTGGTCCTGACTATCCCGTCAAGATGGAATACCGGGTCCTCCAAATCCGGAGCCTCCTCTCAGCCCGTCAGCCCGGCTCCGAGTCGGGCGAGAACGGTAAATTTTTCGAAAACGAACTCCGCCGCCGTGCCGACGGGGCTTATCCCCATCCGGGAAAGCCCGAAAACGACTGCGACGAGGATCATCATGCCGTATCTCTCATAACGCATCAGGTTCATGTACGTGCCGTCCGGCAGCAGCGCGAAAAGCACCTTTGAGCCGTCCAGCGGAGGAAAAGGAATGAGGTTGAACAGTCCCAGCGATATACTTATATATGACGTCAGACTAAGCGTGTTCAGTACGGTCGTGCCGATCCTTCCGCCGTAGATCAGCGGATAAAGCAGGCCGTATGCGAACATCGTCAGCGCCGCCAGGACGAAGTTGGACGCCGGTCCGGCAAGCGCAGTCACGGCCATGCCCCGTTTCGGATTTTTGAAGCTCATCATGTTCACGCTTACGGGCTTTGCCCAGCCTATTCTGAACACCACGAGCATCAATATCCCGAACGGATCTATATGCCGCAGCGGATTGAGCGACAGTCTTCCCTGTCTTTTCGCGGTGCGGTCGCCCATGGCGAGAGCCGCAAGACCGTGGCATATCTCATGCACGATTATCGACAGCAGAGCCGGTATTATATTGTAGGCAAGCTCGAGGAGATATCCCCAGTTCATGCCCCTGATTATATCCGAAAAATCAGCCATTTATTCTCTCGATCAGCCCCAGCAGTTCCCCTCGGCCGTCTCCCTTTTCCGCGGAAAACGGCAGGAGAACGTCCTCCGCTCCGAGCAGGAGCGTATCGCGTATCAGTTCAAGATTTGCGGCAAGCTCGCTTTTTTTGACCTTGTCGGTCTTGTTGGCCGCCACGGCCAGCGGGCAGCCCGCGCTTTTGAACCAGCCGCGCATCGTAACGTCGTCCGCCGTCGGCTTATGCCGGGCGTCCACTATGAGCACGCCCATGCTTATCAGTCCCTCCTCCGCGAAATACGCCTCCATCAGCCTGCCCCAGCGTTCCTTTTCCGCCTGAGACACCTTCGCGTAGCCGTATCCCGGAAGGTCCACGAAATATACTCCGTCCACGAGGAAATAGTTGATATGCGTCGTTTTTCCCGGCGAAGCGCCCACGCGCGCGAAATTCTTCCTGTTGAGCAGTCTGTTTATGACCGACGACTTGCCCACGTTGGAGCGCCCGGCAAATACTATCTGCGCTCTGCCGTCGCGTATAAAGCCGCCCGCTCCGGCGGCGGATCTGATAAATTCCGCTTTATTAACGTTCATGTTCGTCTATCAGTACGACGGCATGAGCCGCCATCCCCTCTCCCTCGCCCGTGAAGCCCAGGCCCTCCTCCGTGGTGGCCTTTACGCTTACCGCGTCCTCGGCCGTTCCGAGCACGCGGGCGATATTGCCCCTCATTTCGCTTATATACGGCGCGAGCTTCGGCCGCTGGGCGATTATCGTAATATCGGCGTTTACGAGAGCGTATCCCTTTTCCGCGAGCAGCTCTTTCACCTTTTCCAGCAGGCTGAGGCTGCTTATGCCCCGATAGCGCTCGTCGCTGTCGGGAAAGTGCATGCCGATATCGCCCATTGCCGCCGCCCCGAGCATCGCGTCCATGAGTGCGTGCAGGGCGACGTCCGCGTCGGAATGCCCCAAAAGGCCCGTTTCATAGGGTATCTCCGTCCCGCACAGTATCAAAGGCCGCCCCCGCGTGAGCCTGTGTACGTCGTAACCGTGGCCTATCCTCACGCCGTGCTCCTCCCTTTCAGTATCGCCTCCGCGATCAAAAGATCCTCGGGCGTCGTTATCTTTATATTCAAATTATCTCCGCTTGTCACGAAGGGTCTCATGCCCAGCCTTTCTGCCGCCGCGCAGTCGTCGGTAAGCTCAGCGCCGTTTTTCACCGCGTCGCTCAGCGCGGCTTTTATAAGCTCCGCTCTGAATGCCTGAGGCGTCTGCGCAAGATACATAACGCTCCTGTCGCAGGTCCGTTCGACGAAGCCGTCCGACACGCTCTTTACGGTATCCTTTACCGGGATCGCCGGCAGCGCGGCTCCGTATTTCGCCGCGGCAGCCGCGCTTTCGCTTATCAGCCTCGCGGAGACCAGCGGCCGCGCGGCGTCGTGGATGAGTATTATGCCGCAGCGCGGCGAAACCGCCGCTACTCCGGCAAGCGCCGACTCCGTCCGCGTCTTTCCGCCGCGCACGGTCTTTTTCACCTTGGTAAAGCGCGATACCAATGCGCTCATTTCCTCCAGGCGGTCTTCCCTTGTTACGATTATTATCTCCGATATCTCCCCGGCCTGCTCAAAGGCCGCGACGGTCCTGCTTATCACCGTTTCGCCGCACAGCTCCGCCGTGAGCTTGTCAATGCCGCCCATGCGTGTCGAGCTTCCCGCGGCCACGATGACCGCCGCCGCTTTTTGTTTTTTCCTAAGCAAGCTCATACCGTCCTCCGCAGCCGGCCGAAATAACGCCGAGGCTGTCCCGATAATATTATACGGGACAGCCTCTTTGATTTCAATACGTTTATGACTTTTATGCCAGCACGGCGTTTATCTTTTCCTCCACGGCGTCGTAATCCATCTTTTTGGACATCACCAATTCCGAGATAAGTATCTGCTTGGCGCTTCTGAGCATCTTACGTTCGCCCGTGGAAAGACCCTTTTCGCTGTCTCTCGCCATCAGGCCCTTGATCACCGTCGCGACCTCGAGAAGATCGCCGCTCTTGATCTTGGTCATGTTTTCGCGGTAGCGCCTGTTCCAGTTGGTGTTCATCCGGACCTCTATCCTGTTCATGCTTTCGATGAGCCTGTCGGCCTCCTCGCCGCTTATTATCGGCCTGACCCCGATCTTCTCACAGTTATCCACGGGTATCATCATCAGCATTCCGCCGGCAGGCTGCTTGAACTCATAGTACAGTCTCGTCGTGCCGTCGATCTTTTTTTCTTCGATACTGTTGATGACTCCCGCGCCGTGGAGCGGGTGAGCAATCTTGTCGCCGACGCTGAACATTGGATACCGTCCTTTCTCCCCAAATCAAACACATGACCCCACTTTATTTCATATTATACACCCTGTTTCATTTTTTAGCAAGTTTTTTTACTTTCAAATTTACGGCGCGTTTCGTCCCGTTTTTCGGGCAATGTTACCATACTCCCGCGATAAAAGGCCGTTTTTTTCATTTTCGTCTTTTTTTCCTGCGATTTCCGTTTTCCCGCGAGTCCGTCCTTCATGTCCGAACGGCGGCGGCGCAAACGGGATAAAATGAATATTATTCATTCAGCGGCAGCCGCGGAACGGGAACAATGCGTTCCTTCCGTATTGCCGATCTTTTCTCTTATTTTTCCCTCGAATTGAGTTTATCTCGGGATTTGCGTTTTTTTAATGATGCTGCCGCTTCGGCGGCGGTGACATCATGCCTTACGGGATAGTGTTATTTTTTGCTGACGCGAAAAATGATATTATATTCGCCTGCCTGCGGGCAGGCCAGGGCACGGCTCTGACACAGGGAACGCCACCTTGCGGTACCCGAAAAGCGCTTCGGACTCGCGTTTTCCTCGCGCTTTTCGACCGCTGCGGTAATTGCGTTCCGCCTGTATCTGCCGCAGGCAGCGGCGGACCGCAATTCCGTTCGAATCCCTGCTTACCAAAAGAAAAGGTATCGCGTTTTGATAGAAAAACTTCCAAGGGGGTGCACCGCCTGTTCAGGGGGGTTCAACCGGGTCCGAGGGGGGGGGCAAATTCCAGAGGGGGTTCAAAATGAACAGTAGCGGCGTATTGTTTACACAAGTTTGTCCTTCTGCGCCTCCGCGAGTTGGACGGCTGCCTGTTTATCGGCAACCGCTGCTTGCCTCTGGACCTCCAGTTGTGCCTGGAGACCGATAATCTCTTGCTCTTTTTGAGCAAGCTCTAGCTACTTCCTTTATCTAACGCAGGAAAATATAGATAGATTAGATCCGGCACTATTAATCTGCTGTTTGCAGACTACAATCAGGGTGAGATAAATAATATTACTAATGAATAGATACGACTAATATATCAAGGGGTTTCTTAACTTGCCAAAATTCAGCCCCAAGATATTGCAATCTGTGAGAAATTAGGAAAATCTTAATGTTTTCTCATGAAATAATAAGGATGTGCTGTGTTTGACTTTGATAATATAATAATATATATCTTTGAAGGGAGAGTGACTTCATGTCTAATAAAATATTAGTAGTCGATGACGAAACAGAAATTGCGGATTTAATAGAAGTCTATTTGAAAAACGAAAACTACACTGTATTCAAATTTTATACGGCCCAAGAAGCCCTTAACTGCATTGAAACAACCCCCATTGATCTTGCAGTTTTGGATATTATGCTTCCTGACATAGATGGATTCACTCTATGCAAGAAAATCAGGGAACATCATACCTACCCCATCATCATGCTGACAGCCAAAGATGCTGAGACTGATAAAATTACCGGCCTTACTCTTGGAGCGGATGATTACATTACAAAGCCGTTTCGCCCTCTGGAGATGATTGCACGGGTAAAGTCTCAGCTTCGCCGGTATCAAAAGTACAATCCTGCTCATTCTGATACCGGTGAAACCTCGTCTGCCGCATCAGAAGATAATCTTGTTTGCGGTTCCTTGACAATGAATATCAAGGCACATACCTGCTTTTTGGGGGAAACGCCCTTGGTGCTGACACCTACGGAGTTTTCGATCCTGCGTATTCTTCTGGAAAATACCGGGAATGTAGTCAGTTCAGAAGATTTGTTTCACAAAATCTGGCAGGATGAGTATTACAGCAAATCCAACAACACCATCACCGTTCATATCCGCCACCTGCGGGAGAAAATGGGAGATAGCATGGACAAGCCCAGATTCATTAAGACGATATGGGGGGTAGGATATAAAATTGAAAGTTGATAAAAAAGACGAATACTTTGCTTTTCAATCCAAACTCATTCGACGAGTTTGCATGAATGTCATTATCTCTATCGTTGTGGTGGTGGGGCTGTATCTTTTCATCTGGAAACAGCGAATTGGCGATCTGATTGTATGGATTCTGGAAACCGTATTCGACATGAAGCATGAAGCAGCATTTTATTATTACAGTGACCATTTTCGAGGTAATAAAGAAATTTTTTTCGCTGTGGCCGTTCTTCTAATATTTACAGTCCTCATGGTACGAATTTTCCGGTGGGTTACCGGCTATTTCAGAGAGGTCAATCAAGGGATAGAGTCATTGCTGGCAGACGATGAAAAGCAAATCCAGTTGTCACCGGAAATGCTGCCATTTGAGCGGAAGCTAAACTCTGTAAAACAAACTTTAGCAGAACGAAAAATGGAAACCGCTTTGGCTGAACAGCGGAAAGACGAATTGGTTATGTACCTGGCCCATGATATTCGGACCCCACTCACATCTGTAATTGGATACCTCAATCTGTTGGAGGAAGATCCGAATATGCCCCCTGAGCAGAGGGCTGCGCGGGTTCATATCGTGTTGGAAAAAGCCTACCGACTGGAGACGATGGTAAATGAATTCTTTGAGATCACAAAATATAAATCTCAGAAAATCACCTTGTCCAAGGAAACCATCGACCTTTATTATATGCTGGTCCAACTATCGGATGAATTGTCTCCTGTTTTGGCTCCCAGGGGAAACACCGTTACCCTGCATCTTGACGAGAACTTGACCATCGAAGCCGATCCGGAAAAGCTGGCACGGGTATTCAACAACATTCTGAAAAATGCCGCATCGTATAGCTTCCCACATACCGAGATTGTGATCTCCGCAGAAAAATTGGAACATGAAGTCATCATTCGGTTTCAGAACAGCGGCGAAGATATTCCAAATGAGGCATTGGCGTCTCTTTTCAGTAAATTCTACCGGGTAGATCAGTCTCGTTCCTCTGATGCAGGCGGCACAGGGCTTGGATTAGCCATAGCAAAGGAGATCGTCACGCTGCATGGCGGGGCAATCAGCGCATCCAGCAAAAATCATGTGGTTACATTTACAGTCTCTTTGCCGTTGTCAAATTAGCAATTTCTTTGCATTTTCTTAGGAATCAATCAACTTCTAATTAAAACAATCCATGCTCTTGTCCAGTAGAATGATACTGACAGGAGCATGGATTTGCTCTTTTATGAAACAAATCACCGAAAGGAGCGAATTGATGGGAAGGATACGACTGACACAGATTTTTCCGTGCCTGCTGCCTCTGCGGAAAAAGCAGAAGATTTTTGCTACTATACATTAGGATTTTCTTAGGAAATAAACAACTTCATATTAAAGTTCCAAGCGCCGCTGTTCAGTACAATAAATGCTGACAGGGGCGCTTTTGTTCCCCTTCAGAAAGGAGGCTTTATATGATGGAAGAAAAAATGCTGCCTGTTCCCAATGAAGGTCATCGCCGGAGGCAAAAGCAGCGGCGGAGGCGCTTTCCTTGGGGAAGTATTGCCACAGTCATTATGGTCGTGGCTGTTTGTGTATATGCGTTCACATTGTTTGGAGATAAAGAATCGCCTGAAAATTCCCAAGTAAACGACACCACAACGCAGGGGCCTGATGATGTGCAAGTTGGCCTTTTGGATGACAGCTCACCCCAAAACACGCAGACAGCAAATGATGACACCGACTGGAACTTGGTGTTGGTAAACTATGAAAACGCGATCCCCGAAAACTACGAGCCAAAACTGGTAGAGGTGCCCGGCGGTGAGAAAGTAGATGAACGCATCTATGATCCTCTCATGGAGATGTTGGAAGCAGCAAAGGAAGGAAATTGGGATCAACTGCCTATGGTCGTATCCGGTTACCGCACGCAGAAAAAGCAGCAGCAGCTCTATGACGACAAAGTGGCTGGATACCGCAAAGAGGGAAATTCCCAGAGCGAAGCGGAGGAACTGGCAAAGCCATGGGTATCTGTTCCCGGATACAGTGAACATCAAATTGGTTTAGCCGTGGACATCAACGGAGCCACCTATGATCTTTATTTCTGGCTGCAAGAAAACAGCTACAAATACGGTTTTATCTTCCGTTACCCTGGAGATAAAACCGACATCACGGGCGTTGCCGAGGAAGTATGGCATTATCGGTATGTTGGCGTTGAGGCCGCCACAGAGATGTATGAAAAAGGGCTGTGCTTGGAGGAATATTTGGCAGAAAGGCAGGCAGAGCAATGAAAAGATTGAAAATCGCTGTTTTGTTTGGCGGCTGTTCCCCGGAGTATAGGGTCATGCTTAATGAGTTGAGTAGCGAAGAAAAAGAGGAGTGCCTCAAAAATCTGCAAAAAACTAACTGAACGATTACTAGAATTATGTATACCAAGCGAACGATTGCCCGGCAAAGTGAACGATTACTCGGGGAGCAAGGGCTAGAAAAGGCCGCAGAAAGCAAAAAATCGACCGACCGAAATGACGAGCGACCGAGAGCGATTTGAATTTCAAAGCGAGAAATGCGAGGAAATAGCTGAATTTCGGCTATTTCTTCGCATTTCTGGACAAAAAGTTTAGGTAGGTTATTCTATCAAAATAACCTACCTAATATGGCGGAGAGAGAGGGATTCGAACCCCCGGTGCTTTCGCACAACGGTTTTCAAGACCGTCACCATAAACCGCTCGGACATCTCTCCGCGAGCTTTTGCATATTAGCACAAGGCCGTTTTTTTGTCAATCGCGTCCGGGGGCGCGTCAGTATCTGCGTCCCCCGCGGCGATCGCTCTCCAGAGTTTTGGGTATCCCGTTTTCGTTTTGGAAATCGGCTATTTTTTTCTCCATATCCCTGTAGTACGAGTCGCGCAGCATGACGGACTTTGAGCCGTCTCTGAATATGACCTCGGCGGAAGTGTTGTTTATGCGCGCCGCTCTCGGATTAAGGGGGTTCTCCCCGGGAAAGGTCCACAGGATCGCCCGTATCCCGTCCACCGGCATAACGCGCTTTTCAAGCATGCTCACCCGGACGAGGCAGTTTTCGTATATGTAAAGCTTTACCGATATCATCTGCCTTAACAGTACCGCAAGCGATATAAGTGCCAAAGCTCCGAGGATCACTGTCGGCACGGCGTTTACCGAGCCGCCCTTTATGCCGTTTATGAGCACCGCGGCAAATGCCGCGCCGAAAAGGACGAATACCATCACCGTAGGCAGATATATCATTCCCTGCAGGCCGAGCTCTCCCTTTTTCTCCCCGAATTTGCTTTCCATCGGGTCATTCCCCTTTCTGCTTATCTGCGGCAAAACAGACCGTTATTTCTCTTCCCAGTCCTTCAGCTGCTTTGCAAGCTGATACAGTCTTACGTAGCTGTCATGTCTCGAACGGCTTATCCTGCCCTCCTCCACGGCCTTCACTACGGCGCAGCCGAGGTCGGAAACATGCGCGCAGTCGTTGAAGCGGCATGCGCCGAGATAGGGCCTGAACTCTCTGAAAAGCTCCGGAAGCCGGTTTTTCATTTCCAGGTCGATCTCGCTTTCCTCAAACGACGCGAAGCCCGGCGTATCTATGGCAAGCGCCCCGCAGCTGAGCGAGAACAGCTCCACATGGCGCGTGGTATGCCTGCCGCGGCCCAGCTTTTCGCTCACGTCGCCCGTGGGGATCCCGAAGCCGGGCTCGAGCACGTTCAGCAGGCTTGATTTGCCCACGCCGGAATTGCCCGTGAAGGCGCATAGCCTGCCCGCGATAACGCTTCTAAGCTCATCTACGCCCTCTCCGGTCACCGCGCTCGTCTCGACGACGGTAAATCCCGCGCCGCGGTATGTCCCGCAAAGCTCGCTGCGCATGAGATCGCATTTGTTGAAGCATATGACCGGCTCGCAGTTTTTCATTTCCGATATCGCCGCGACCCGGTCTATGAGATACGGCTCGGTCGCCGGTATCGCCGCCGAGGCTATGATGACCATAATGTCGACATTTGCGACGGCCGGTCTGACGAACTCGTTTTTCCTCGGCAGTATCTCTCCGAGGCTGCCCTTTCCTCCGCCCAGCGGTTCGACGAGGGCGATATCCCCCACCAGCGGGAGGATATTGTTTTTTCTGAATTTGCCCGGCGCCCGGCATTCAAGCACGCCGTCCTCCGTGCTGACGTACCAAAATCCGCTCAGCGCCTTGACTATCCTGCCCCTTATCAATTTCCGTCCGCGAAGTCCGGCGGCCGGATGACGTTGTCGTCCGGGGGCTCGCTGGGCATGGGCGGCGCGGAGGCCGTCGGGCCGTCGGGCGAAAACACTTCGCCCGTCCCCGGGTCTTCCTGCGTCTCCGGCGTGCCGCCGCTCACGGCGATATTCAGATTGACTTTCGTGTGCTCCGGCACGGAGGTACCGCTCTTGACGCTCTGGAATATCACCGTGTTTTCCTCGTGCTCGTCCTCTACGGGGGTTATCACGCCCACGGTGAGGTTGAGCGCCTCAAGCTTGCCCTTTGCAAGCTCGACGTTGTCGCCCATGAGATCGGGCATGTCGACGTACTTTATCTCCGGTCCGTCGCTGACGGTCACGTATACCTTGTTTCCGGGCACCAGCGGCTCTCCCGCTCTGGGGTTGGTCTCGATAACGTATCCTTCCGTTACGCTGTCGGAGGTCTTTCTGTCCTCCTCCGCCACCAGCTTCATTTTCTGCAGTCTCAAAAACGCGGTGCGGGACTCCATATTGACGAGGTCCGGCATGATCACCACTTCGCTGCCGCTGCTGACCACTATCTTTATATCCGGCTTGTTTTCGGATTTTATCACCGTGCGTCCCTCAGAGGGGCTCTGGCTGATAATGTACCCGCTTTCGACCTCGTCGCTGCTGTCATAGGTGGGGATGAAATCGAAATAGTCGGTATACGCCGGGTTGAGCAGCACGTCGTCCAACTTAAGGCCGGTAAACTGCGGCACCGACATCGTCTCCGGCTCCGTGAACATATCGTCGAGCCAATATCCCCACAGATACAGGAACACTCCCACTATGAACAGTATAACAAGGAACATTCCCGCGAACATCGCCACGTTGCGCGAACGGCGCCTGCTTTTGGCGTATTCCGCCTCCGCGGCCCTGATGCTGCGCACCGTTTCCGGATCCGGAGTCTGCTCTTCGCTCTTCGGCTGCGAGCGGGAGGTATCCGCGGCGATACCTTCCATCTCGCCTATATCCTCCGCGCTGAATTCGGCGTCGGGATTTTTTCTGAGGTTTTCCATGTCCTCATACAGCTTTTCCGCCGACTGGTAACGCTGGTTCAGATCCGGATTCATGGCTTTCATGGTTATGGCCTCGAAGCCGGCGGGGATATCCGGGTTTATCTCGCTGGGCATCAGCGGTATTGAGCTGATATGCTGTATCGCCACGGAGACCGCGCTGTCTCCCTCAAAGGGCAGCCTGCCCGTGACCATTTCGTACATGACCACGCCGAGGGAATAAATATCGGTGCGCGCGTCCGTGTGAGCGCCCTTGGCCTGCTCGGGAGAAATATAATGAACGCTGCCGAGGGTCTCCTGCGTCAGGGTGCTCTGCTGCATCGACGTAAGATGCGCTATCCCGAAGTCTGCGACCTTTACGCTGCTGTCCTTCAGTATCATGATGTTGTGCGGCTTGATGTCTCTGTGTATGATGCCGCGGCTGTGCGCGTGGATGAGAGCCTTGGATATCTGCATGGCGAAATGCAGAGCCTCTTTCCACGACAGCACTCCCCGCTTGTTCATATACTGCTTGAGAGTGATGCCCTCTATCAGCTCCATCACGATATACTCCGCGTCGGAGCTGCGGCTGGTATCGTACACGGTGACTATGTTTGGGTGGGACAGCATCGCGACCGCCTGCGCCTCGCTGTGGAAGCGGCGTCTGAAATCCTCATCCTCCGCCAGGTCGTCCTTGAGTATTTTTACGGCGACGTACCTGTTGAGCCTGTGGCACAGGGCCTTATACACCACGGCCATGCCGCCCACGCCTATCTTTTCTATTATCTCGTACCGGTTGTCGAGCATCCGGCCGATATATTGATCCTTGTTTTCCATCTTCGGTCCCTTTCCCTTACTGCATGGAGATGAGCACTGCCGTTACGTTGTCCGGCGCTCCGCGCGCAAGAGTGATATCTATGAGGCGGTCGATCGCCGTTTCTCTTTCCCCGCCGTAAATAAGCTCGAAAAGGATCTCCTGCGGGTTGAGCACTCCGCTCAGGCCGTCGGTACACAGCAGCAGCATGTCTCCGCTCCCAAGCTCCGCGGTATAGAAATCGCACTGTATTTCCCGCTCCGTGCCGAGAGCGCGCGTTATGTAATTGCGTCTCGGATGCAGCCAGGCCTCCGCTCGGGTTATCTCGCCCCTGTCCACCATTTCTTCGACGACGGAATGATCCTTCGTTATCTGCCGTATGCCGTCGCCGCCCACGATATAGCATCGGCTGTCGCCTATGTTCGCGACCAGCGCCTTGCCTCCGCTTACCACCGCGGCGACGAACGTGGTCCCCATGCCGTTGAATCGCGCGTCGGACGCCGACCTGGCATATATTTCGGAATTGGCCTGGTATACCGCGCGCTCGATCAGTCCGCGCGCGTCCTCAAAGCCCGTGAAGTTATCCAGCAGAATGTTTTTGAAGCAGTCCGCCGCCATGCTGCTGGCGACATTTCCGGCCTTTGCGCCGCCCATGCCGTCGCAGACGACCGCGGCATAGCTCTCGATATCCCGAGCGTCGCTCAGTTCGAGCAGACAGCAGCAGTCCTGATTGCTGCTCCTTACCTTGCCCCGGTCGCTTTTTTCCCAGTGCCGCAAAGCTCCGACACCCCTTTCCGTCTGAGTTGTCCGCAGGCCGCGTCTATATCCGCTCCCAGCCGCCGTCTCACCGTAGCGTTGACGCCCAGCCGTTCCAGCCTTGCGGCAAACGCCGCCGTATCTCCCGGGATGAGCGGACTGCCCTCTACCCTGTTGAGAGGGATTATGTTTACGTGTCCGCGTACCCGCTTCATCAGCGACGAGAGCAGCTTTGCCTGCTCCTCACTGTCGTTTACGTTTTTGATAAGCGCGTATTCGAAAGATATTCTCCTGCCTGTTTTTTCAAAATATCTTCGGCACGCGCCGATAAGCTCCGCCACGGTGTATCTCGCCGCGGTCGGCATCAGTTTTCTTCGCGTTTCGTCGTCCGGGGCGTGCAGCGATATCGACAGCGTAAGCTGCAGATCCCTTTCGGCAAGCCTGTCTATCCCCTCGACGAGTCCGCAGGTGGACAGGGAAACGTGCCTCATGCTCATGTTCCGTCCGCCGGGATGATTTATTATTTCAAGAAACCGCATCACGTTTTCGAAATTGTCGAGCGGCTCCCCTATCCCCATCATTACGATATTCGATATCGGCTTTTTGCTGTCCTTTTCTGAAAACAGCACCTGATCCAGCATTTCCGACGGCTCAAGGTCTCTTACGTATCCCGCTCCGGTCGAGGCGCAGAAAACGCAGCCCATACGGCAGCCTGCCTGCGAGGATATGCACACCGTGTTGCCGTAGCCGTAGCTCATCACCACGCTCTCCACGGCGTTTCCGTCGCGCAGCCTCCACAGATATTTCACCGTCCCGTCCAGCTGCGACTCCTGTCTGCGCGCCGCCTGAGGAACGCTGATATAAAAGCTGCCGTCCAGCTTTGCCCTGAGAGCGGCGTTCATATCCGTCATCTCATCAAAGCTTTCCGCTCCCTTTGACAGCCAGCGGAATATCTGCCCGGCCCTGTATGCCGCCTCGCCGTTCTCCCGGAGCCATGCCGCCGTTTCGTCCGGGAGCATGGATTTTATATCTTTTTTCTCAGCCTGCATATATAGAACCCGTCCGTTCCGCGCTCGAATGGCCAGATCGTTTCTTCCTCTTCTTTTACGAACTCTCCGTGGGCGGCGAGGAACGCCCCGACGACGCCCTCGTTTTCCTCCCGTATCAGCGTACAGGTGGAATACAGGAGCACCCCGCCCTTTTTCACGTACGCCGCGAGATTGTCCGCTATCGCCAGCTGAAGCTCCGGAAGCCCCGCGATATCGTCAAAGCTCTTAAAGCGTATTTCCGGTTTTTTTCTTATCACGCCCATGCCCGAGCAGGGCACGTCGGCCAGGACGGCGTCAAAGCTTTCGTTCAGCGCCGCGTCCGGCTTCGACGCGTCGCGCCGCTCTACGGAGACGATCTTTACGCCGAGTCTTTCCGCTCCCTCGCTTATATCCGCAAGCTTGGACGAATAAATATCGCAGGAAAGGATGCTGCCGGTATTGTCCATTATCTGCGCTGCGAGAAAGCTCTTGCCGCCCGGCGCGGCGCAGGCGTCCATTACCCTCATGCCCGGTCTGAGCAGGGCCAGCTCCACCGCTCGCGCCGCTGAGGCGTCCTGTACGGTGACAAGGCCGTCGCGGAACGCTTTCAAACCGCTTACGCGCCCCGTCTTCCCCGCGTAGAGGAACTCTCCCTCGCGCCTTGCCTCCACGCCCTCGGCCGCAAGCGCGCCGAGCGCCGTCTCCGGATCGCATTTGATGCGGTTCACGCGCAGCGAAGCCTCGGGGACCTCATTGTCCGCCTCCAGAAGGCGCACGGTTTTTTCGGTGCCTATGAGCTTTTTGAAATAATCGATGAATTCGGGCGTATGACTGTATCTTACGGCCAGAGACGCCGTATCGTCTCCCTGGGGCGGCTGAGGCAGGCCGTCGGACGTGAGCCGTCTCAAAACGGCGTTCACGAGCGACGCCGCGCCGGCGTTGCACAGCTTCTTTGTCAGCTCCACGGCCTCGCTGACCGCCGCTCTCGCGGGTATCCTCGTAAAAGCGATCTGATATACGGCGGTGCGCAGTATCTGCCGCACCTCCGTGTCGAGCTTTTTTCGTATATACGGCTCGATATAGCTGTCGCACAGCGTCATGTTCTGCAGCACTCCGCCGCAGAGTCTCGCGGCGAGGGCGGCCTCGCGCCGGTCCATGCTCTCGTTTTTGATGAGTCCGTCGAGATACGCGTCCGACCACGCGCCGTTTTTTTCGAAGGCCGCAAGCGCTTTTACGGCCGCTTCTCTTCCCGTCACCGCGCGCTTCATTCGAGAGTATGCCCCCTGAGGAAATCCGCGGCGCTCATGCGCCTGCCTCCGGGCGCCTGAAGCTCGGCGGCTATGATGCATCTTCCGTCCGCGCAGGCTATTTCCAGACCGCCGCGGTCCCGGGAAACTATGCTGCCCGGCGCCGCATCGGTACGCCTGTCGCTCAGACGCGGGGAAAACAGCTTGTACACCGCGCCGCCGAAAACCGCCGTCGCGCCCGGCCTCGGATCGAGCCCGCGTATCCTGTCGGCTATGCGTTCCGGGGCGGAGTTCCAGTCTATCGGGCAAAGCTCTTTGGTTATGGGAGGAGCGTAAGTCGCGAGGGAAGCGTCCTGGGGAGTTCTTTTCTCCGTACCGTTTTCGATATCCGAGAGCGTCTTGACGAGCAGCTCTGCTCCGAGCGGCTTCAGCCGCTCGTACACGCTGCCGAAGCTCTCATATTCCCCCACGCCTATCGAAGCGGAGGCTATCATGTCGCCGGTATCCATTTCGCTGTCCATATACATGACGGTCACGCCCGTTTCCTTCTCGCCGTTGAGCACGGCCCACTGTATCGGAGCGGAACCGCGGTATTTCGGCAGGAGCGAGGCGTGTACGTTCACGCAGCCCTTCTCCGGGATATCCAGCAGGCTTTGCGGCAGTATGCGCCCGTAGGCCACCACGACGAATATATCCGCTCCGGCGTCCCCGAACGCCTGCGCGGTCTCCGGCGTTCTGAGCGCCGTCGGCTGCATCACGCGTATCCCGGCCCTCTCGGCATATTCCTTGACGGGGCTTTTCGCGAGCTTCATTCCGCGGTTTTTCGGTCTGTCGGGCTGTGTGACCGCCGCGGTCACCTCATGACCGGCCTTTATTACCGCGTCGAGGCAGGCCTCGGCATAATCCGTCGTGCCCATGAACAATACTCTCATATTCTTCCTTTCGGCCGCGGCGGATCACTCTTCGTCCGCGCTGAGCGCGGCAAGCTCCTCGTCGTCAAGGAAGCGGTCGGCTATCTCGTCGAACAGCACGCCCTCGAGATGATCTATCTCATGGCAGCACGCCCTTGCAAGCAGCTCGTCCGCCTCGAGGAAGAACTCGTTTCCGAAGCGGTCCTGAGCCTTCACCTTCACGTGCTCCGGTCTGGTGACGATGCCCCAGATATCCGGCAGGCTCAGACAGCCCTCCGGGCCGATCTGTTCGCCCTGCGCCTCGGCGATCTCGGGATTGACCAGCTCGTGAATGACCGGCTCGTCCCCGCTCACGTCCTCCACGATCACGACCCTGCGCAGCACGCCGACCTGCGGCGCGGCAAGTCCCACGCCGTTTGCCTGTTCGAGAGTGTCCCTCATATCGTCAAGCAGCTGGTGCAGCCTCGGATTGAATTCCGTTACGGCACGGCTCTTTTTTTTCAGGCTCGGATCGCCCTTTGTCAGTATTTTTCTTATTCCCAATGTTTTCGACCTCATTCCGTGGGATCGGTATCGCCGTGCAGCGACAGATCCCTGAATCTTTTATCGGATGAATATTTTTTTATCGCGGCGGCGATGATCGCCCTTATCTCCGCGGAGGGCTCCGCGTTCACCGTTACGCGGTACCGGTAGCGGTCGTTCACCTTGAGTACGGCCGCGGGCGCCGGTCCGAGCACACGGGAGCTTGTCGACCGCTCCAGCGACGCGGCGAGCTCGCCCGCGCACTGCAGCACTCTGTGCTCCTCGCTTCCCGAAACGGTCACGCAGTAGAGCTCCATCACGGGCGGGGCCCGCAGTATCTGCCGCAGCTTTATCTCGTTTTCGTAAAAGCTGTCGTAATCCTGTCTCGCGGCGCATTGAATGACGGGATTGTCGGGAGTGAGCGTCTGTATAACGGCCCTGCCCTCCTTGCCCCCGCGTCCGGCGCGTCCCACCACCTGGGTTATCAGGCTGAACGTGCGCTCTCCCGCTCTGTAATCGCCGCTGTAAAGAGACTGATCGGCGTTTATCACGCCCACCAGCGTAACGTTGTCGAAATCCAGGCCCTTGGCCACCATCTGCGTGCCTATAAGTACGGGCGTCCGTTCCTTTTCAAATCGGCGCAGGATGTCCTCATGGGTATTTGAGGCGCTGACCGTATCCGTATCCATGCGGATGATCTCCGTCCCGTCCAGGGCCCGCCGCAGCTCCTCCTCCACCTTCTGCGTTCCCACTCCGCCGTAGCTCAGTATCCCGGAGCATTCCGGGCAGGTCTTCACCGCCGTCAGGGAGTATCCGCAGTAATGGCACATCATTCTTCCGTTCGCGGAATGATACGTGAGCTTCGCGCTGCATTTGGGACAGGAGAAAACATATCCGCACTCCGGACAGGTGACCGCGCTGCTGCTGCCTCTGCGGTTTATCAGCAGTATGCTCTGCTCTCCCCGGCTTATGTTCTCCCTCAGCTCGCGCAGAAGCACGCGGCTGATATCCGAACCGTTGCCGTCCCGAAGCTCCTGCTTCATATCTGCCGTCATCACCCTCGGCAGCGGCATGGTATTGTACCGTCCGCTCATCGTGAACAGGTTGTATTTGCCCGTGCGGGCGTTGTACATGCTTTCCACGGACGGCGTCGCCGAGCCCAGCAGCAGCAGGGCGCCGCTCTCGACGCAGCGGTATTTGGCGACCTCTCTGGCATGGTAGCGCGGAGCGTTCTCGGATTTATAGGTGTATTCCTGTTCCTCGTCTATTATGAGCAGGCTCAGCTTTTCCATCGGCGCGAACACGGCCGAGCGCGTGCCGACGACCACGTCCACCTTTCCGTCCTTTATCCTGCGCCACTCGTCATAGCGTTCCCTTGTGGTCAGCGAGGAATGCAGCACCGCTACCCGGTCTCCGAAATGCCTGTAAAACACGTCCATCAGCTGGGGCGTCAGCGCGATTTCCGGCACCAGGGTTATCGCGCGGCCTCCCGCCGCAATAACGTCGCCGATAAGGCGTATATACACCGCGGTCTTTCCGCTGCCGGTTACTCCGTAAAGCAGCGCGGCGGCGGCCTTCCGCGCCGTCAGCAGTTCTTTTATTCCCTCGTAGGCCGCCTGCTGTTCCTTGCTCAGCTCCCTGATCACGGGCTTGTCCGTGGGAGTGAACCTGGGCCTTTTGTATGCCGTTTTCTTTACGATCTCGATATATCCGTTTTTTATCAGCGCGCGCACGCTCTGCAGCGACGCGCCGGTATAGTAGCGCAGCTCCTTTACGGAGGCTTCGCCGAAAGAGGCGAGCACTCGGAGGAGCTCCGCCTGCTGCGGCGCCCGGCGCGCTTTCGCGTCAGCCTCCGCGGCGGCCTCTTCTCCGCTTATCACAAGGCGCGCGATATCGTCCGATTTTTCCGATAATCCCCGCCTGCCCTCAAGCTCGCGCCTTACCGCTCCGGCTTTTTCCAGCCTTGATACCGCCTCCGCCGCCCCGGGGCCCAGAAGCTCCGTGAGCAGAGAAAGCTCCGCGCTGCCGTTTCTCCCGGCAAGAAGCCCGATCACGGCTTCGGCCGTGCCGTCTCCCTCCGCGGCGGCGCGCGCGCTTTCCGCGTCCGTGCAGATTCGGCACACGCATTTGTTTTTCATCCATACTCCCGCCGGGAGCATGGCCTTCACGGCGTCGTAATAGGTGCAGAAAAAGCGTTTTTTCATCCACCTTGCCAGCTCAAGCTGCTTTGCCGTGAGCAGAGGCTTGTCGTCAAGCCAGGCGTCTATGCTTTTCAGCTGTGAAAACTCGCTTTTCTCCGCAAGCTCAATCACCATGCCCTCCTTCCGGAGGTTGCCTCTGGCAAAGGGCACGGATACCCGCCTGCCGGGCTCGGCCTGCGCGGCCAGCTCATCCGGCACGGAATAGTCGTAAAGCTTATCTATGGCATAGCCGAGGTCGGCCAGCGCGACCCTTGCTATCATGGATCAGTCGTATTCCCTGTTGGTAACGACGCCGCATTTCCCCTCGGCGACCTCGTCAATCGCGAGCGACACCGCCTTTTTCCTCAGCGGCTCGCCGCGGTCGATGGCGTCCTCGGAAATATCGCGCGAGCGCCTTGCCACCACGTTCACCAGAAGGTAGCGGCTGTTTATTTTGGAGAGCAGCGTACTCATGGAAGGATAAAGCATCATTTTGATCAATCTCCCGTCAAATAATGTAGTCTGTTCACGGTCCTGCATTTTTCCGCCGTGATCACGGCCTCCACCTCGTCGGCGGCCGTTTCGACCCTGTCGTTGATTATTATATATTTATACATCTCCGCCCGCCGGCATTCTATGCGGGCCTGAGCAAGACGCGCGAGGATTTTCTCCTCGCTGTCGGTCTTTCTGAGCCTCAGTCTTTCCTCGAGCTGTTCAAAGCTCTTCGGAAAGATGAACATGCTTATCGCGTCGGGCCGCAGCTTCATCACCTGAGCGGCGCCCTGCGTTTCGATATCGAGTATCACGTCCCGTCCGCGGCTGAGCATTTCGTCGCAGGGCCCGGCGGGGGTGCCGTAATAATTCCCCACGTACTCGGCGTACTCCAGCAGCTCTCCCCCGGCTATCATTTCCCTGAATTTATCGTGGGATACGAAAAAATAATCCTTTCCGTCCGTTTCTCCGCGCCTGGGCTCCCTCGTGGTCGCCGAAACGGAAAAATACACATTGTCAAGGCGTTCGAGCAGCCGGGCGACGAGCGTGCTTTTCCCGGCTCCCGAGGGGCCGGATATAACGAAAAGTCTGCCTTTTTCTCCGTTATTCATCGTCTTCATCCGCCGTTTCCCCCGTTATCCTGCTGCCGACCGTCTCGGGCTGTATCGCCGAGAGGATCACGTGGCCGCTGTCGGCTATCACCACCGCCCTCGTTTTTCTGCCGTACGTGGCGTCGATGAGCCGTCCGCTCTCGCGGGCGTCCTGGATTATCCTTTTGATCGGAGCCGACTCCGGACTGACTATGGCTATTATTCGCCCGGCCGACACCATATTGCCGTAACCGATGTTCACAAGCTTCACGGTATTTCCTCCGGTCATTCCAAATTCTGCGCCTGCTCGCGTATTTTCTCTATTTCGGATTTCAGTTCTATCACGATCCCGCTTATTTCGAGATCGGAGCATTTGGAGCCGATCGTGTTTGCCTCTCGGTTGAGCTCCTGCACCAGGAAATCCAGCTTGCGCCCCACGCTGCCGCCGTCCGCCAGCAGCTTTCTGATCTGCTTTATATGGCTGCCGAGCCTTACGAGCTCCTCATCCACAGCCGTCTTGTCGGCAAATATCGCGGCCTCGGCAAGTATCCTCGACTGGTCTATATTGACTCCCTGCAGGATCTCCTCCATGCGCGCGCCGAGCTTCTCACGGTACTCCTTCACCGTTTCCGGGCTTCGCAGCTCCACGGCGCGGCGCAGCTTTTCTATCGTATCCAGTTTTGAGGAGATGTCGGCGGCAAGACGCTCTCCCTCGGCGGCGCGCATGGCGCACAGCTTGTCCAGCGCTTCCCTAACCGCCGCTCTGAGCTGCTCGGTAAAAGCCTCCGCGTCCGTCTCCGCCTTTTCCACGCTCAGCACCTCGGGCAGCCTGCCGTACGCCGCGGCGCCCATGTCGTTTTTTATGCCGTAGTTTTTCTCCATGGCCGCGAAGGCGTCCATATACGCCTTCAGCACGTTTTCGTTCACGCGCACCGCGGCTTCGCTTTTTTCGCTGTCGTCTACGCCAATGAACACGTCAGCCTTGCCTCTGGCGAGGGCGGACTGAACGAGGCTTTTTACCGTTTCCTCGGCGAAGGAATACGCCCTCGGAATTTTTACGGAGCAGTCAAGAAAGCGATTGTTCACGCTTTTGATCTCCACGCTGATGTTTACAGGTCCTTCGGTGCTTTTGCAGCTGCCGAAGCCCGTCATACTGTTGATCATTTTTTCGTCTTCCTGTTTATGTATATTTCTATTAGCGCGCTCATGAGTCGGTCGTACAGCACGAATGCCGGAAGCGATATCGCCGCGGCAGCCGCGGCAGCCTTAAGCGGCGGCTTGCCCATAATGAGGGAATACGCGAGATAAATGAGGGCCTCCGCCGCCAGCAGCGCCGCCAGCTTCAAAGGCAGCTGCAGACGGGGTCTTATCCGCCGTTCCACAGCGCTTTTCAGTATCGGGTACCATCCGAAAAACAAAGCGTATACCGCGGGCACCAGCTTCATCGGGCATATCAGCAGCGCAGCGGCCGCCGAAACGGCGAAGGATGCCAGGGCGTATGCTCTCCCGCATTCCACGGTAACGAGCGCGGCTCCGAGAGCGGCGACGGCCGTCATCGCGATCCTTCCGGAGGGCGCCGCGCTCCCCAGATACAGCAGCGCGGCCTCCAGCGCGGCGATCACGGCGGAAAAAGTAAGCTTTCTTGCAGAGCTCATATCAGCAGCAGGGCACCAGGTCTCCGCCCATGCATTCGCAGCAGCAGTCCGCGAGCAGCAGATTTCCGCAGCAGTTCAGGCTCTGCCTGCTTATGTTTCCCGCCCCCGCCGGACGGTAAAAGCTGCCTCCCGCGTTCATATACTGAAGGGCCTGTCTGTATTCCGGATTGGTCGGATCCATGCTCACTGCCGTGCGGTAATTGCGCTCCGCCTCGTCGATCCAGCCGCGCTTGTAGTTTACGCTGCCCATCAGAAAATACCATTCGGCGTCGCGGCGGCTCATGCTCTCAAGTCTCTGTCTTGCCGCGTTGATATCGCCGCGGCGTATCGCCTGCCTGATCTCCGCGTAAACGGACGAGCCCGCATATCCGGTGCCCGACGTGCCGCTGCGGCGGTATCCCTCCGAAGCCGAGGCCGAGCCCCCGTAACCCGAGGAGCTCTGTGAGGCGCGGCCCTTGCTCACCGCGTCGTAGGCTTCGTTTATCTCCTTCATTTTTTCCTGAGCCAGATCGGCAAGAGGGTTGTCCTGATAATTATCGGGGTGATACTTCCGCGCAAGATCCCTGTATGCTTTTTTTATCTCTTCCTCGCCGGCGTTCGGCGATACTCCGAGTACCGAATACGGATCCTTCATAAACGCTCCTTAGTTTTTTTATGCGGCGAACCGAAGCTGCCGTCCAGCACCGCGGCCGCCGTCGAGGGCAGGCCGAGATAAATGATGTTTTCCAATACCGGGGTATACGCTGTCCTGTCGAGCAGCTCGAAGGCCGAGGATATAAGGCCGGCGGTATGGCCGAGCAGACGTTCTATCCCGCTCATGTCCGGCTTTTCCCCGTAGCGCGCGGCAACGGCGTTGAAGCGCCCCGCCTTCGCGTCCTGCTCCATGTCGCACACCGCGTCCGCGATATAAATAAAACGCCCCAGCTGATAAAGCAGCTGGCTGAGTATCCTCTTTCTCTCCCCTTCCTCGTCCTGCGCAGCCTGCGCGAGGACGGAAGCGAACTTATCGGCGTTTTCATCCAGGGACGGATTGTTTTTTTTCTCCAGCGCCGAGAGCTCTTCGAGCTCCCTGCGGCAGAAATGCGCGAATTCTCCGCGGTCGCGCGCCGCCTTGACGTATCCCCGGCGCAGCGCGGCGCGCGCGATGCGGTATTTGAAGCCTTCCCGGTCCCGCACGGCGTCGTCCGCCTTCATGTAAGCGAGTATCACGCTCATGTCCGCCGCTCTTTCCATGGCCGCTCCGCCTTTGCAGCAGCTCTTTTTCACGAACGGCGACGCTATGCAGCGGCGGCGGCAAAGCTCGCATTCATCTCCGAGCAGCATGGCAAGAAAGGTGAAATCGTAATTCACCGCGAAGCGCCCCGCGATACCGCAGCGTTTTTTCATCGCGTGGCACAGCCCGCAGTATGCCGCCTTGAACAGCTCGTAATCCTTTACCTTCAGCTCCGCCTTCAGCGGGCGAACATACCCGAACATCAGTCTGCGCTCTCCGTTTTGTCCGTTCTGTCCGCTGCGCGGCTGTCGACGGATATTATCTCATAGTCCAGCGGTCTGTCATGTCTTATGAATCTGTTTATCGCCGCGACCGCGGCAGCCCCCAGCGCAAAACCGCCCAGGCTCCCGGCTATGCACCGCGTTTCATTCGCCCCGAGCGCGTAAAGCAGCAGGTAAACCGCCGCGCACAGCACCGGCGGCAGGATATATACCAGCGCGGCCGCTCCCAGCACCTTTCCCGTGGAGCTCTCTATGGTCACGCGGTCTCCCTTCAGCGCGCCGGCGGCATTTCGCGCAAGCACGCTCATGCTCTTATGTCCTTCTCCGCAGCCCAGCGTACACTCCCCGCAGTCGTGGCCGCACGCGGACGCTCTCTCCACTCTGACGCGGGCAAGGCCGCCGCCGAGCAGCGCGTCCACCGTAGCTCTCTGTGTCATGGCGCGTCACTCGTCCTTCGTGATGTCCACCACGACGGTATAGCCGCTGCCTACGGCGCCGACGTTTTCGTCGCTGTCGATGTATACCCGTCCGGCAAGGGAGTATCTTCCCACCGCCTGGCCTATGCCGGCAAGATCCACGACGATCACGACGTCGTCTGCGTCTATATTCTCAAGGTCCTCCGCCTTGCCTCTGACCAGCACTTCCTTATACTGGGTAACCGTTTCGGCGGAATAGCCTTCGGAAACGTTGTTCAGCTCGATATTTGTCGCGATCACCCGCTTCGTCTCAAGTCCCTTCAGCGTGACCTCGACCTGCGCCTCGGTCTCTCCGGAAAGGTTATGGACTTCATTGGGTATCGGGATAGTAAAGGTTTTGCCGTATGCCGTGGCAAACTCGCTCAGATCGACGGAGCCGAGCGAAATGCGGTTGATGCTGTTGAGTATTTCCGCGCTGCCCGTCAGGCTTATCACGGGCGGGTCGATCTCCACGAAAGCGTTTTCCTCTCCGGCGCCGCCGCCCGGAATGATATCCACACCCAGCACCACGTCCTTGACCATGACCACCGGCACCGTGTACTTGACTGCCTGCACGTCGGTCGTCAGTCCGTCGCCCACTACGGCGTTTCCGTTCTCATCCGTCAGCGTAAAGCTGACTATGCCCGTAACGCTCTTTGTGAGGTTTTCTCTCTGTACGATCACGTGCGCGTAGCGTATCTGCGAAACGAGCTCCGCCGGGCCCATGACCTCGACGGTCTCCGGCTCGTATTCTATCTGCTCGAGCATATATCCCTCGGCGACGCTGCCGTCGAAGTCTCCGACGATCTCCACCGGTTTTCTTGACATCTGATCCACCTTCACGGTGATGTATTCCGGCGATTTCGAGATTATGAAAACGTCTTCGGAGCCCTTGCTCACGCCGGGGAACTCCACGTTATACACTCTGTCGTATTCTCCCGCCGTGCGTATGTCGGTAAGGTCAACGGTGATGCGCACGTCGCCGCGGGATATCGGCGCGACAACGCTGCGCTTGCCGAGCAGCGTAAGGTCCACGCTTCCCGCGCTCATGCCGGTCACCACCAGCTGTCTGTCGGCGAGGATCTCGTCTATGCCGATAAACTCCACCTCTATGCCCGACACGGTGCTGTTCACGTCCTTGTTCTCGTAGTTCACCACGTACATCCACAGCAGCACGGAGGCAAGTATCGAGACTATGAGGTATAAAGTCTTGCTTTTGCGTAAATTACTTAACTTTTTCATTGATACTGTTCTTCATCCTCGAAATCAACTGCGACGTTTTGTGCTCTTCCTGCTCGGGGAGCAGCTCGTTTCTCAGCACCGTCTCGAACGTATCCTCCGATACTCTTCTGTTCAGCTTGCCGTTTATGGCTATGGAGATGGCCCCGGTCTCTTCCGATACTATCACGGATACCGCGTCGGTGGCCTCGCTCATGCCTATGCCGGCCCGGTGCCTCGTCCCGAGCTCCTTGCTTATATTCGCGTTTGTCGACACCGGCAGCAGACAGCCCGCCGCGGCGATCCTTCCGTCGCGTATTATCACCGCGCCGTCGTGCAGCGGCGCGCCGTGGTAAAAAATGTTTTTCAGAAGCTCCGCGTTGGCGTCGGCGTTTATCATGGTGCCCGTCTTTATGGGCTCGTCAAGGCTTATGTCCCTTTCGAAAACTATCAGCGCGCCGGTACGGCTCTTTGACATCTCCGTGCAGGCGCTTATGACCTGCCCTATGGTTATCTCCAGCTCCTTGGAGCGCTCCTGCCGCGTCAGCAGCTTTGTGAACTTGCTGCTGCCCACGCTTTCGAGCAGCTTTCTGACCTCCGGCTGGAACAGTATCAGCAGCGCGAGTATGCCGAGCTCAAAGGTCTTGCCCAGCAGAAAGCTGACCACGGACAGCTTCATCAGGCTCGACAGCCACAGCACCGCTATCAGCAGTATGATGCCCTTGAACACGCGTGACGAGCCTGTCCTTGAGATAAAGGTAAGGACCTCGTAGATAAGGAAAGCGATCACGGCCATGTCGATGACGTCGCTTATCCTTATGGTCCTTATGCAGCTCCATACAAAGTCGAATACGTTGCCGATGATCTCCAGTGCGCTCACCCCCGACTTCAGCGGTTTTCAAGGCTGCTATATGCCTATTATGCTAAATTATATTATATCTCACCCGCGCTCTCTTGACAACATAAAATACGAAAATATCACTCCATTTTTTTCAGCGCCCGGACGAGCCGGTCCACGTCTCTCCGCGTGCTGAAGGCGCAGAAGCTTATCCTGACCGTTCCGTCCGCGTCCGTCCCGGCCGTGGCGTGGGCAAGCGGGGCGCAGTGCAGCCCGGCGCGTACGGCTATTCCCTCCCGGGCGAGGAAGGCCGCCGCCCGCTCGCTGTCCGTATCCCTGACCGAAAAGGAAAGAACGCCGGTCTGCAGGGCCGGGTCCTCGGCCAGGAACAGCTTCAGCCGTCCGTTTTCTCTCAGCGCCTCGGCCGTCCGTTTCAGAAGCTCCCGTTCGTGGCGCAGTATATTCTCGCTGCCCGTTTTTTTCACGAATTCCATGCCCGCCCGCAGGCCGGCTATGCCCGGCATGTTATGGGTGCCCGCCTCCAGGCGGTCCGGCAGCCATTCGGGCATTTCGGCAAGGCGGGAGCTGCTGCCGCTGCCGCCCTCGATGATCGGCTTTGCGCTCCCGGCGCACAGCAGCAGCCCAGTCCCCTGCGGTCCGTATAGCCCCTTGTGGCCGGGCATGGCCATGAAGGCCGCGCCGAGGGACGACATATCCGTCTCCAGCGTCCCGGCCGCCTGAGAGGCGTCTATTATGAGCGGGATATCTCTTTCCCTGCACATGCGCGCTATTTCTCTCACCGGCAGTATAAAGCCGAACACGTTCGACACATGGTTCACCACCGCCGCCTTTACTCCCGGCCTGAGGAGCCTGTCGTATGCCTCCAGGGCAGCGGCGGCGTCGAAGAGCGGAGACGACGCGGTCCGGATACGCGCTCCGACGGCTTTAAGGGGCCTCAGCACCGAATTGTGCTCATACCCCGATATCACGGCCGTGTCCCCGGGCCCGACGAGACTTTTAACGGCAATGTTCAGCGCGTGGGTGGCGTTGAAGCATATAACGACCTTTTCCGGGCTTTCAGCGCCGAAAAGCTCGGACGCGAGACGGCGGCACTCGTAGGCCTCCTCCGCCGCCGCCTCCGCGGCCCGGTATGCGCCGCGGCCGGGGCTTGCCATGGTCCGCATCGCCCTGTCCGCGGCGCGGTAGACCTCATAGGGCTTTATAAGCGTAGTCGCCGCGCTGTCAAGGAAAGTCATTCCGGCTCACCTCTTATCACGACCGCGCCGAAGCCCGCTCCGGCGAGTATCCTTTCCGCCGCGGCAAGGTCCCCTTCCTTTATCCTTACGGAATACGAGCAGCCGTTTTCCCCGCTGCCGCGCACGAGCGCCGCGGTCACGCCCGCATTCTTCAGCGCGCGGGCCATGCGCTGCCCGTAGGTCAGCGAGCGCGCTGCGATCAAATGGTATTTCAAGAGGCTGTCCTCCCAACATCGAATAATATCAAAACACAAGACTGCCGAAAAGCAGCCTTGTGTTTTTGATACATTCTATGCGCCGGCTCTACTGTTGTACAGCCGAGGTCCTGTCGGGCATGACGGGCGGCGCGGCCGGTATGGCGCCGAGGGTCTCCTTCTTTTCGGGTTTCCAGGGCTCTACGCCCGTAAAATCCAAAACGAAATGGAGAACGCTGTCGATATTCTCGGCCGTAATGAAATTGAGTGCGTTTTTTACGTCGGGATCTATTTCCTCAAGATCGCTCTCATTGTCCCGGGGGATTATCACGTTTTTCATTCCGGCTCTCAGAGCGGCCATGGTCTTTTCCTTCAGTCCGCCTATGGGCATCACTCTGCCTCTGAGGGTGATCTCGCCGGTCATCGCGGTGTCGGGGCGCACCGGCGCTCCGGTAAGCGCGGATATCACGGCGAGGGTCATCGTTATGCCAGCCGACGGGCCGTCCTTGGGCGTGGCGCCGTCGGGGAAATGGATGTGGATATCCTTTGTCTTGTAGAAATTCGGGTCGATCCCGAGAAGCTCGGCGCGGCTTCTGACGTAGCTAAGTCCCGCTCTGGCGGATTCCTGCATAACGCTGCCGAGGTTGCCCGTGAGCTCGAGCTTGCCCATGCCGTCGACCACGTTGACTTCCACGTCGAGCATCACGCCGCCCACGCTGGTCCACGCGAGACCGTGCGCGAGGCCGACCTCCGGCTTTGCCCAGGCGCTGCTCTCGGGCTTGTACTTTCTCGGTCCGAGCAATTCTTCGAGCATCTGCGGCTTTACGGTCACCGTCTTTTTCTCCTCTTCGGCGACCTTGACCGCCGCCTTGCGGCATATCGAGGCCAGCTCCCGTTCAAGGACGCGAACGCCCGACTCGCGCGTATACGACGCTATCAGCTCTCGTATCGCTCCGTCGGTCAGCTTGAGCTGACGCGCCTTGAGACCGTGCTTCTTTCTCTGCTTGGGCAGCAGATGCTCCTTGGCGATGTGGAGCTTTTCCTCGTCGGTATAGCTGCTGAGCTCTATAACCTCCATGCGGTCCAGGAGCGGAGCCGGGATATTGGAGGAATTGTTGGCCGTCGTTATGAACATCACGTTCGACAGATCGAAGGGCAGCTCGAGATAGTGATCGCGGAAGGCGAAGTTCTGCTCCGAGTCCAGCGCCTCGAGCAGCGCGGCGGACGGATCGCCCCGGTAATCGCTGCCGAGCTTATCCACCTCGTCAAGCAGCAGCAGCGGGTTGTTGCTGCCGGCCTGAGTAACGGCGTTTATGATCCTGCCGGGCATGGCTCCGATATACGTTTTTCTGTGGCCGCGTATATCCGCCTCGTCGTGTATGCCGCCCAGGGAAATACGGGCGAGCTTGCGGTTGAGCGCTCTTGCCACGCTCATGCCTATCGAGGTCTTGCCCGTTCCCGGAGGTCCCACGAGGCAGATTATCGGGCTTTTTATATCCGGAGCTATCTGCCTTACGGCAACGAACTCGAGTATCCTTTCCTTGACCTTCTGAAGGCCGTAGTGGTCTTCGTCGAGTATCCTGCGGGTCTCCTCCACGCTCACGCGCTCCTCGGTGCTCCTGTTCCAGGGCACCGCAAGGCAGGTATCGAGATAATTGCGTATGACGGCGGCCTCCGCCGAGCCGAAGCCCTGCTTCGAAAGGCGCGAAAGCTCCTTCATGAGCTTTTCGGTGACCTCCTCCGGGGCGCCGAGCTCTTCAATCTTTTTTCTGTACTCCTCTTCCTCGCCGGCGGCTTCGTTATCCTCGCCCATGCCGAGCTCGTACTGTATGGTTTTCATCTGCTCGCGCAGTATGCTCTCGCGCTGATTTGCCATGAGCCGCTCGTGCGTTTTCTGTCTCAGCTCGCCCTCTACCTCGAGCACCTCGTTTTCATGGGCGACTATCTCGTTTACAAGCTCCAGCCTGGCCACCGGATCAAGCTGCTCGAGTACCCTCTGCTTGTCCTCATGGGCGATATGCATGTTCTGAGCGAGATAATCCGCTATATACCCGGGATCCGTCGACGCCGCCACTGCGGTCATCATGTCCGCCGCGTGGTTGGGTATGAGCTGGTTGAAGCGGGCGACAAGCTGCTTGGTCTGTCTCAGCAGGGCCTCGCATTCCTCCGCCGCCCCGGGCGGATAGCTGTCCGTCAGCGGCTCCACGTCGGCTTTGTAAAACGGCCTTACGGTCACGAGGCTTATCATTTTCGCGCGTCTCAGGCCCTCCACGAGCACGCGCACGCCGCCGCCGGGCATTCTGAGGATCTGTCTGATGTTGGCGATGGTCCCGACGGTATACAGTTCGTCCTCGGCCGGCTCCTCCGCCCCCATGTCTCTCTGGGCCAGGAGGAAAATACGTCTGTCTCCGTTCATGGCGTCGTTGAGCGCCGCAACGGATTTGGGGCGTTCGATATCAAAGTTCAGTATCATGCTCGGGAATGCCGACAGTCCCCTGAGGGCTATCATCGGTATCCTTTCGGTTTCGTGCTCGATCACGCGTTTTCTCTCCTTTCCCGTTGCTGTCCCCCGATCGTGGGACATGCTGCATAAAACACGCGGGGCGGCCGCCGGTACGGCCGTCCCGCCGTTTGGCTGACGTTTCTCAGACCGCCGCGTCCATCGCGGCTTCCGGCCCGCCCGTTTCATCCTCGGGCTCTCCCGCTTCCGCTTCCGGCTCGGCTCTGACTATAATGGGCTCCGCGCCGTTTCTGACGCAGTCGCCGTTGATCTCCACCGATACTACGTTCTTCTCCGAAGGGATCGAGTACATTATATCGGTCATGAGCTTTTCCATGACGCTCCTCAGGCCTCTCGCGCCTATATCCATCTCAATGGTGACGTCGGCAATGGCCTCGAGCGCGTCGTCGGTGAATATGAGCTCGGCGCCGTCGTATTTCAGCAGGGTCTTATACTGTCTGACCAGAGAGTTTTTCGGCTCGGTCAGTATGCGGATAAGGTCGCTCCTGTCCAGCGAATGCAGCGGCGTCAGCACGGGCAGCCTTCCCACCAGCTCGGGTATCAGGCCGTATTTCAGTATATCGTGGGAACGCACGTTCTGCAGAATCTCGCCTAAGTTTTTTTCTTCCTTTTTCTTTATCTCCGCGCCGAAGCCTATGGCCTTTTTGTCCATGCGGTTTTCGATTATCTGCTCTATCCCCGCAAAGGCCCCGCCGCAGATGAAAAGGATGTTCGTGGTGTCGACCTGTATGAATTCCTGATGCGGATGCTTCCTGCCGCCCTGCGGCGGAACGTTGGCTACGGTGCCTTCGAGTATCTTCAGCAGCGCCTGCTGTACGCCCTCGCCGCTGACGTCTCTTGTGATGGAAACGTTCTCGCTCTTGCGGGAGATCTTGTCTATCTCGTCGATGTATATTATGCCTCTCTCCGCGAGCTCCACGTCGTAATCCGCGTCCTGCAGCAGGCGCAGGAGGATATTCTCCACGTCGTCGCCCACGTATCCCGCCTCGGTAAGGGTCGTGGCGTCGGCTATGGCGAAGGGTACCTTGAGCAGCTTGGCGAGCGTCTGGGCGAACAGCGTCTTTCCGCTGCCTGTGGGGCCGATAAGCAGGATATTGCTTTTCTGCAGCTCGACGTCGTCGGAGGAGGCGGCGTTCACGATGCGCTTATAGTGGTTGTAAACGGCCACCGACAGCGCGATCTTCGCCTGCTCCTGTCCGATGATATACTGGTCGAGATACGCTTTTATCTCACCGGGTTTGGGAAGCTCGCCGATCTCTTTTTTCAGTGCGGCCGCGCCCGGAGACTTGACGGCGACGTTTATATCGTCCTCCATCAGCTCCAGACAGAGGCTGACGCACTCGTCGCAGATAAATGCGCCCTTGCCTGCGATGATGCGCTTGACCTCGTCCTGCGATTTCCCGCAGAAAGAGCATCTTACGGGCTTTCTCTCGTCAATTTTGGGCATTGCGCTTCTTCCTATCTCTTATATATGACCTTGTCTATCAGACCGTATTCCTTTGCCTGCTCGGAGCTCATCCAGTTGTTGCGCTCACAGTCCTCCAGAACGGTCTCATAGCTCTTGCCCGTGTTCTGTGCGAGTATCTCGGTGAGCGTCTTTTTGATCTTTGCCATATGTTTTGCCGTTATCTGTATATCGGTCTCCTGCCCTTCGGCGCTGCCGAGCACCTGGTGGATCATTATTTCGGCGTTGGGCAGGGCGATCCTTTTGCCCTTGGCGCCGGAGGAAAGCAGGAACGCGCCCATGCTCGCCGCCATGCCTATGCATATGGTCGATACGTCGGCCTTGATATACTGCATGGTGTCGTATATCGCAAGTCCGTCCGCCACGGAGCCGCCGGGGCTGTTGATATAGAACTGTATATCCTTATCCGGATCCTGAGCCTCCAGGTACAGCAGCTCCGCCACTATTATGCTGGCGCTGGCGCTGTCCACCTCTCCGTTGAGGAACACTATCCTGTCGTTGAGCAGGCGGGAATAAATATCATACGAGCGTTCGCCTCTCGACGTCTGCTCCACAACATACGGTACCAAGCTCATCGGTTCTCCTCCTTTACATACTGAGAAATCATAACCTTACGAAAAGCATTTTATTCCTCACCGGGCAAAATCACTCTTTGCTCGCGTCCTTGTCTTCCTTTTCCTCTTTTTTCTCTTCCTGAGGAGGCTCGGGCAGAGCCACGGCGTTGTCGGTCACGAACTCGGCGGCCTTGGTGTAAAGCAGGCTGTCGGAAAGCATTTCGTCGCTGTAGAATTTCTTGATGGTGTCGGCGTCCATGCCGTACTGCTCCGCCATCTTGGCGTATTCCTTCTCCTTGTCCTCGTCGGTCACGGTGATGTTTTCGAGCTCCGCGATCTTATAAAGGGCAAGCTCGCGCATGAGCTGCTTTTCGGCGTTCTCGCGCTGCCTGTTCTTGAAGTCCTCCACGCTCATGTCCATCCACTGCAGGTACTGCTCGATGGATATGCCCTGGTTCTGTATGCGGGAAGCGACGTCCTGTATCATCGCGTCGGCGCGCTCGTCTATCATGGCCTCGTTCACGTCGGCCTTCATATCGGCGACGATCTGCTCGAGCAGCAGTCCGAGGAACTCGTTGCGGTTTTGATCGTCGCGGCTCTTGAGCAGCTTTTCCTCTATGCTCTTGCGGTATTCGTCTATCGTGTCGAATTCGCTCACGTCCTTGGCGAACTCATCGTCGGCCTCGGGCAGCTTCTTCTCTCTTACCTCGTGGATCCTGCACTTGAACACGGCGGGCTTGCCGGCAAGCTCCTCGGCGTTGTAGTTCTCGGGGAAGGTCACGTTGACCTCGGTCTCCTCTCCGGCGGAGGTGCCGGTAAGCTGGAGCTCAAAGCCCGGGATGAAGCTGTTGGAGCCGAGCTCGAGGCTGTAATTCTCTCCCTTGCCGCCGTCAAAAGGTACGCCGTCCATAAATCCCTCGTAATCGAGCAGCACGGTGTCGCCCATCTTGGCGGGTCTGTCTACCGCGGAAACGGTGGCGTTGCGCTCTCTGAGCCTGTCTATCTCGGCCTCGACCTCGGCGGGCTCGACCTTGGACGTCTTGCGGACGGCCTCAAGGCCCTTGTACTTGCCGAGCTCCACCTCGGGATACAGCACTGCGTTTATAGTCAGCGTAAGAGACTTGTCGTCCTCGACCTTTGCGTCCTCAACGGAAGGCTGGGCGACGGTCCTGAGCTGCTTGTCCTCCACGGCGAAATAATAAGCCTCCGGGGCGATCTCGTTTATCGCGTCTTCGTAAAACACGCCTTCGCCGTACATTCTTTCCACTATTTTCCGCGGCGCCTTGCCCTTTCTGAAGCCGGGTATCTGTATGCTCCCCCTGGCCTTGTTGTACGCCTTTGTCAGAGCCTTCTCAAACTCTTCGGGGCTGACCGATACGGTGAGCAGGGCCGCGCTTTTTTCTTTTTTCTCTACGTTTTTTACTTCCATTTTCTTGCCTGTCCTCCCAGTGTCATTCGGCGCGAGGCCGCGCCGTTCAAACGTGTTACGGTATCATATCACATAAAACATCGTTTTTCCATATTTTATTGTAAAATTTTCACGGGCCTGAAATCCACGTGATCCGCGGCGACGAGGCGATATTCCACGCCGCGGTACGTCCCGTTGAAGGCCAGACCCTGCGCTTTGCCGTGCAGATGTCCGTAGCAGCATTTTTTCACGCCGTATTCCCCGAACAGCCGCGTCACCTCGGCGCTTTCGACGGCTCCGTATTTGGGCGGGTAATGCAGGAAGCACAGCTTTTCCGCGTCTCCGGCCGCTTTGAGCGAGGCTTCGAGCCTCAGCAGCTCCCGTGCCGTTATTTTTTTGTCGTGCTCCCCTCCGCCGTTTTCTCCGGTCATCCAGCCCCGCGTGCCGCATATGGCCGTTTCTCCGTAAAAGAAGCAGTTGTTGTGAAGTATGTCTATCGTGGTTATGCCGAGCTGCGCGAAAAAGGCCTTCGCCTTCGCCGCCGTGCTCCACCAGTAGTCATGGTTTCCCTTGAGTATTATTTTTCTGCCGGGCAGCCTGTCGATAAAAAGGAAGTCCTCCGCGCAGGAGGCAAGCTCCATGCCCCAGGTGAGATCGCCGCAAATAACGCATACGTCGTCCCCGTTCAGCTCGGAAAAGCCTTCCCGCAGCCTCTCGACGTGGTTTTCCCATTTCGGCCCGAAAATGTCCATGGGCTTGTCCGTGCCGAAGGAGAGATGCAGATCGCCGATAGCATACAGTGCCATCAGCCGAGCCCCAGCATTCTGAGGACCGCGCCGGTCATTTCTGTTTTTTCCACGGTCTCGGTAAAGCGCACTCTGCGCTTGTCGAGCCCGGCGAGAGGCGCGGGCACCGGCGCGCCGGTCTCCGCTCCGAGCCTTTCGATGAGCTCCGCGCCCTCGGCGCCGGACGGACGTCCCAGGGCCGCGAGAACGCTGTCGCAGAATTTGAACGCGCTCGCCGTAGAAACTATCACGGCGGGAGCGCCGTCTCCGGTCGCGCTGCGGTAATCCTCCAGCGCCCCGCAGGCTACCGCGGTATGCGGATCGATGAGCATCCCTCTGCCGTATATTTCGGCTATCGTCCCGGCGGTCTGCTCTTCGCTGCGCCAGGCGCCGTAAAAATCGGCGCGTATTTTTTCCGTCAGCTCCGGAGACACGCTGTATCTGCCCGTTTCGGACAGCGAGCGCATATATGCCCTCACCTCGGCGTCGTCCCCGCTCATGGAGTAGAGGAGCCTTTCGAGATTGCTGGAGATAAGTATGTCCATCGAAGGGGACATGGTGGTGTAGAAGCGGCGGTTCCTGTCGTATACCCCCGTTTTGATGAAATCCGTCAGCACGTTGTTGGAATTGGACGCGCAGATGAATTTCCCCGCGGGCAGGCCCATTCTCTTTGCGAGCCACCCTGCCAGTATATTGCCGAAATTGCCCGTGGGAACGCTGTAATTGAGCCTTTCCCCGAGCCTGATCATGCCCTGATCCACCGCGTCGCAGTATGCCGAAATATAATAAACCGTCTGCGGCAGCAGCCTGCCCCAGTTTATGGAGTTCGCCGAGGAAAAGAACAGGCCGTTGTCCGCCAGCCGTTCTCTGAGCGCCCCGTCCGAAAAAATGGCCTTCACTCCGTTCTGCGCGTCGTCGAAATTGCCGTACACGGCGCATACGCCTACGTTTCCGCCCTCCTGGGTGCTCATCTGCAGCTTCTGAACATTGCTCACGCCCTCCGAGGGATAGAAAACGAGTATCTTCGTGCCGGGCACGTCCCTGAAGCCCTCGAGCGCCGCCTTGCCCGTATCCCCGGAGGTGGCTACGAGTATGCAGACCTCTTTTTTCTCGCCGGTCTTAGTCAGCGCGGCTCTGAGCAGATACGGGAGTATCTGCAGCGCCATGTCCTTGAAGGCGCAGGTCGGGCCGTGCCAGAGCTCGAGAAAGGCCGTACCTGCGTCGAGCTTTCTCAGCGGCGCGGCGCACGGTCCGTCGAAGTTTCCGCCGTAGGCCGCGGCGGTATATCGGCTCAGCTCCTCCTCGGTATAGTCCTCCAGATACAGCTTCATTATCCGCGCGGCGCGTTCGGGATAGCTCAGCGGCCTCAGCGCGTCTATGAAGTCAAGATCGATCCGGGGGAGCTCCGAGGTCATGAACAGTCCCCCGTCTCTTGACAGTCCTCTTGCAATGGCCTGGGCGGCCGTCAGCCTCAGGGAGGCGTCTCTTGTGCTCAGATAGTACATACCAGTTCCACCACTCTCATCAGATTGTTGAAAAATATATCGTCCAGAAGCTCCTTGCCGTAGCCTCTGTCGGCAAAAGCCCGGTAAAGCTTCGCCACGTCCTGTATCCCTTCGATCCCCTCGGGCAGTCTGTCGCAGCCGTCGAGATCTCCGCCTATGGCAAGGGTCTTTTCCCCGCCCAATTCCAGAAAATGCTCCGCATGGCGTATCACGTCTTCGATCGCCGCGCGGCCGCCGCAGAGAAAATCCGCGTATAAATTCAGTCCCGCCGTTCCTCCGCTGTCGCGTATCGCGCGGAACATGTCATCGTCAAGGTTTCTCGGATGCGGGTATACCGCCCGCGAGTTCGAGTGGGACGCGATGAACGGAATTCCCATCCGGGCGACGTCGTATACCCCCGCGTCGGAAAGATGCGATACGTCCACTATCATCCCGAGCCTGTCTGCCAGCCTGACAAACTCGCGTCCCTCCGCGGACAGTCCTCTGTCCGGGTCCTCCGCGGAGCTGCCGCACAGGCGGGTGGCTCTGTTCCAGCTCAGACAAATGCTGCGAACGCCCTTTTCATACGCCTGCTCCAGGCGTCCCGGGTCGCAGTCTATCAGCCCGGCTCCCTCTATGCTGAGGAAAGCGGCGCAGCGTCCCTCCTCCATGGCGGTCCTCGCCTCTTCGGCGGTGCGGCACGGGCTGAGCTCGGCTATGAAGCGCTTGTAAAGCTCCTCGAAACCGTCCCTGCCCCGAAACATCTCCGGAAGCCCGAACAGGGCGAAAAACTGCGCGTATTTTGAGTATCGCAGGCCCCTTTCGAGGTCTACGTGGTTATCGTTCTTTTTCAGCGCTCCTACCGGGGCGCCGTCGACATACAGGCGCAGTATCGCGTCGCTGTGGCCGTCGAAAAGAGGAATATCCATCAAAACGCCTCTTTGATATGATTGAGTTTTCTTACCTGTCTCTCGCTTTCGTCGGTATATACCTCTATCACGTCGAAACGGCACTCTTCGCCGCAGCGGAATTCCGCGCCGTATTTCTCGAGCCACCGCTCCGCGGCCGCGCGCAGCCTGCGCTGTTTTTCGGCGTCCACGTATTCCGCCGCTTCGGCCCAGCTTTCGCTTCTGCGCGTCTTGACCTCCACGAATACGGCCGTTTTACGCTTTTTTGCGATAATGTCTATTTCCCCGGCGGCCGTCCGGTAGTTCATCGCGAGCAGGCGATATCCGTTTTTTCTGAGATATTCGGCCGCGCGGCTTTCTCCGAAAGCTCCCAGCAGCCTTGTGCGCATGTTTTCCTTCATATCAGTGCATTTTCTTAAGAAAGCTGAGCCTGTGCGCCGGGCTCGGGCCGTACTGCCTTATCATTTGATAGTGCAGGGCCGTTCCGTAACCCTTGTGCTTTTCGAAAGCGTACTGCGGGTATCGCTCGGCGAGGCGGCACATGTATCTGTCCCTGCTGACCTTCGCGAGTATCGACGCCGCCGCGATGCAGGCGTATTTTCCGTCTCCGCCCACCACGCAGCGCCCGGGCAGCTCCAAAGGCGGCATGCGGTTGCCGTCGATCAGCGCGAAGGCCGCCCCGGGCACGCCCTCCACGGCCCTTCGCATCGCGAGGAACGTCGCCTGCAGTATGTTCAGCTCGTCTATTTCCTTTTCCGACGCCGAGGCCACGCTCCACGCTTCCGCCTTTTCGCAGATCTCCCCGTACAGAGCTTCTCTTTTCTTTTCGGAGAGCTTCTTTGAGTCGTTCAGGCCCTCTATCTCCGTTCCCGGCGGCAGTATCACCGCCGCGGCGAACACCGGTCCGGCCAGCGGGCCTCTGCCCGCCTCGTCCACTCCGCATACGCTTCCGTAACGTTCGAGCAGTTCTCCGTCGGCTTCAAGCATCGGGCGCCTCCAGACTGATCCGGCCTATCTTCCCCGCTCTGAATTCATCGAGCAGCACGGCCGCCATGCGCAGAGTATCCTTCTCTCCCCCGGAAACGAGGAAGCCTCTCTTCCCCGCCGCGGCCTCGAGCAGCTCCCGGCCGCTTTTTTCCTTAACGTCGCCGAGACCGTAGCGCGCCGCGAGCATCGGCGCGTAGTCCGCGCTCAGCCGCTCCATCAGCGCGGCGGCGAGCTCTTCGGTATCCACGACCTCGTCCTTCACCGCCCCGGTGAAGGCAAGGTTGAGACCCACCTCGGGATCTTCGAATTTAGGCCACAGCACGCCCGGCGTATCGAGCATCTCCAGACCCCGGTCCACGCTTATCCACTGCCTCCCGCGGGTCACGCCCGGACGGTCCGAGGCCGCCGCCGCCTTTCTTTTCGCGACCTTGTTTATAAAGGTGGACTTGCCCACGTTCGGAACTCCCGCCACCATCACGCGCACGGGGCGTCCCGTCTGTCCTTTGGCGGCGTAACGGCTGAGCATGTCTTTGAGCAGCGCTCTCACGGCCCCGGGAAAGGCGGCCGTGCCCTTGCCGCTTTTGCTGTCCGTTTCAAGCACGGGGCATTCCTTTTCCCTGAAATATCTCAGCCACTTCGCGGTCGTGGCAGCGTCGGCGAGATCGCAGCGGTTGAGTATGATCAGTCTCGGCTTGGAGCCCGCTATCGCGCCGAGCTCCGGATTTCGGCTGGATACCGGTATGCGGGCGTCTATGATCTCGCATACGGCGTCGACCTGCCGCAGGTCTTCCTCCATGGTCCTCAGCGCCTTGGTCATGTGCCCCGGGAACCAGTTTATTTTAGGTATGCCGCTCTCCGTCATTTTATCGTACCCATCTTTGACAGCGGCAGGACTCTGAACAGCAGTCTGCCGAGTATGCAGCGCGTGTCCACCATGCCTATGCGGCTGTCGCGGCTGTCGGTACTTCTGTTGCGGTTGTCGCCCATTACGAACACGCAGTTTTCCTCTACCGTCAGGGGGAACTGCATATCAAGCTGTCTGTTGGTCGGCGCGGCGGTATACGGCTCGTCCAGCGCCTCGCCGTCCACGTATACCACGCCCTTGTCGAAGTCTATATCCACCGTCTGACCGGCGACCGCGATTATGCGCTTGACTATCGAGGAGGGGCCGTAGCTGCTCTTTGTAAGGACCACTATGTCTCCCTGCTTCGGCGTATAGAACAGGCGCGAGATGATTATTTTGTCCCTGTCCTGAAGCGTCGGCACCATGGAGGTGCCGTCCACGCTTATCACGCGGAAAAGGAATATGAATACGAGGATGCAAAGCACTATCGCGGATACTATGCTCTGCAGCCAGTCGTATATTTCTCCCCGCGTGCGGACGCGATCCTCTTTGCCCCCGTTTTCGGGGCCGACGCCCGGCTGTCCGTTTTTGACGTTCTCTTCCACGGCAAAATCTCCTTATAGAATAAAGGGGGCAGGACGCCCCCTTTTTCCTTTTCTCTTACAGCTTTTCCTTGACCTTTGCTTTCTTGCCCACTCTGTCTCTGATGTAGTAGAGCTTTGCGCGTCTGACCTTGCCGCGTCTTACGGCCTCGATCGACACGATGTTGGGAGAGTGGATCGGGAACACCTTTTCATATCCCACGTTGTAGGCAATGCGGCGTACGGTGATAGTCTCATTGACTCCGCCGTGCTTTCTCGCAATAACGAGGCCCTCAAAAACCTGTATTCTCTCGCGGTTTCCTTCCTTGACTTTTACGGACACCCTTACGGTATCGCCCACGGCGATATCGGGCAGCTCGGGCTTCAGATACTGATCTGACAAAGCCTTGACCAAATCCATTTTTTCCTTCCTCCTGTTTGAGAGGGGCGTTCGTACCGCGTCAGACGGCATAGGACCACCCATAATACGTCCGCAGACTGAGATATGATAACACAGTTGTTTTTATAATGCAAGAGTTTTTTATATGAATTTTTCCATATTTTCCGCATATATCTCAAGCCTGCGGGCAAGAAAATACTCCGGCCTCAGCGCGGAGGCGACGTCGGCGGGATTTACCGTCGGCTCGAATGCGCTCAGTATGAGCTCGATGCGGCCGTCGCGGGCGTCAAGCAGCCTGATATGCGGCGCTATATCGAGCAGGCCTTCCCCCCGCTTCGTCTTTTTCATTATTTCCACCTTGCCCGAGCCGAGCGTTTCCGCCGCTTCCGCGGCGTGATCCGCTCCGTCGCCGTAAAACAGGCGCAGCTCGCATCTGGTATATTTTATCGCTCCGGGCTTCATTACCGGCTCGCCGATGGAGATCATCCGCACCCCCTCGGGCAGAACGCGGTTGAGCTCGTCCGTCATGCCTTCCCTCGGGCTGAGCACGTCCGCGTCGAGCCGCTCGCATACGCTCTCGCAGCCGAGCTGCAGCGGCAGCAGCACCGATATCTGCGGATGAGGGTTGAAGCCCTCGCTGTGCTTCAGCTCAAGTCCCGCGCGATTGAAGGCTCTCTGAAATGTGCGCATGAGGTCGAGATGAGAGATATATCTCGCTCTTCCCGTCTTTTCGAATACAAACCTGAGCTTACTCATCGCATCTGCCCTCTTTCAGCAGACTGTCCGCTCCGCAGCCCAGGCACTGCCCGCGGCAGTCGGGACTCGTCTCCCCGCGCAGGGCCTTATGCAGCTCCCTGAGCAGGTGCCCGCGGCTGACTCCGTCGTCTATCATGTCCCAGGGCATCACTTCATTCTCGGTCCTTTCCCTGCCGGCATAGAAATCCGGATCTATCCCGCACTCGGCGAAGGCTCTCATCCAGGCGTCATAGTCAAAATACTCCTCCCACGCCTGCAGGCCTCCGGATGAAAGCGCCAGCCTTTCAAGGGCGTTTCCGAGCCGCCTGTCGCCCCTGGCGAGCACCGCCTCTATCGCGCTGACGGTCGGCGAATGCCAGCTGTAGCTTATGGCGCGGTTTTTCATGGCGTCCTTGAGAAGCTGCTGTTTGCGTTCAAACTGCTCTATGCTGTCCTGCGCGCACCACTGGAAGGGAGTCATGGGCTTGGGCACGAAGCAGGAGGTGCTCACGGTTATCCGGACTCCCCTGCTTTTGTTCGAGGCGGTGCGCTTCCAGGTGTTCAGCACCTTGTAGGCAAGGTCGGCTATCGCCAGCACGTCCTCGTCGGTCTCGGTGGGCAGGCCGAGCATGAAATACAGCTTCACCGCGTTCCATCCGCCCTCGAAGGCCGTGGCGCAGGACGCGAGGATATCCTCCTCGGAAACGTTTTTGTTTATGACGTCTCTGAGCCTCTGCGAGCCCGCCTCCGGCGCGAAGGTCAGCCCGCTTCGCCTCACCCTCTGGACCTTTTTCATAAGCTCCATGGAGAAGTTGTCCGCCCTGAGCGAAGGCAGGGAAAGGCTTATTTTTCTCGGCTCGCACCATTCGAGCAAGCCGTCGCACAGTGCCTCGAGCTCCCGGTAATCGCTGGTGCTGAGGGAAGAAAGGCTTATCTCCTCATATCCCGAATTCGCCAGCGCCTGCACGGCCTGCTTTATCAGCGTCTCCCTGCTTTTCGATCTGACCGGTCTGTATACGTAGCCCGCCTGACAGAAGCGGCAGCCGCGTATGCAGCCGCGGAATATCTCGAGCACGGTGCGGTCGTGCACTATCTCCGTGGAGGGAATGATCGTACGCACCGGGAAATACGAGCCGTCCATATCCTCGACTATCCGTTTCAGCACCCTGCGCGGCTCGCCGTCTATCGCCTTGACAGTGCCGTCGCCGGAGTAGCTTATGTCGTACAGGCTCGGCACGTACACTCCCCGTATGCCGGAGGCTTCTTTAAGGAAGCGGCGCTTGTCCCATTTTTCGATTTTTGCCCGCCGGTAAAGCAGCGTCAGCTCCACGTCGGCCTGTTCTCCCTCGCCTATCACGGCAAGGTCTATGAAATCCGCGAGGGGTTCGGGGTTGAACATGCAGGTCCCGCCGGCGAATACGAGCGGAGCGAGCTCCTTTCTGTCGGCGCTGCGCAGGGGCAGTCCGGCAAGGGAGAGCATGTTCAGCACTCCCGTGTACGACATCTCGTAGCCCACGGAAAAGCCTATCACGTCGAAGTCGGCGATGCTGTCGCCGCTTTCGAGCGCGTAAAGAGGAATGCCGTTTTCACGCATCTGCTCCGCCATGTCCCGCCAGGGCTCGAATACCCGCTCGCACCACACGCCCTCCGCCTCGTTGAGCACTCCGTAGAGTATGCGCATGCCGAGGTTGGACATGCCTATCTCATAAACGTCGGGAAAGCACAGCGCGAAGCGGACGTCGATCTTTTCTTTGTCCTTTATTATTTCCCCGTATTCCCCGCCGGTATATCTGGCGGGCTTTTGCACGCGGGGAAGTATTTTTTCAAGTTCGGGTCTCATTCGGAAAGATCATTCCTTACGTTTTTTCCGCCCCGGCCGGGCGGCAGCATATTTGATATTTTACAACAGCCCGAAAGCAAAATCAATCAAAAGCCAAAATCCCCCCGCGGCGGCGCCGCGTCCGAACAGACCGGCGGCAAGCATAAAAAGCACGACCGCGCCGTCGAGCAGGGTCTCGGTCCTTTTCGTGATCCTTCCCCGGAGCATCCTCCCGCCGTCGAGCTTTGAATAGGGCAGCAGGTTGAACAGAGACAGCGCAAGGCTCGCTCTGCCCGTATCTCCGCGCGCCAGCGCCGCCAGCAGCAGACCCGCGGCAGGCCCCGCCGCGGCGGCGAGCGCGCTGCCGCGGCCGTCAAAGTCGATGCACATGCCGAAGGCCTCCATGCGTATCCCCGTCGGTCTGCCCCCGGTCGGCAGCATTGCGAGCAGGTGCCCCGCCTCGTGCGCCAGCACGGCTGCCGCGGCGGCGAAAAAGGCTCTTCTGCCCGCGAGAACGTAGGCTCCCGCCGCGAAAACGAGGAAGCCTCCGCTGACGGCGAAGCGTATATTTTTATATGAGTTTTGGTTTGACATAATATCCTTTTATGCTATACTCTTTTAAAGAGCCCGAAGAGATTTTATAAGGGATGGTCACTATGGATTACCGCAGCGAGGCTCCCGAAGTGATCCGCGATTTTCTCAATTATCATGAGGTCATCCGCGGACATTCCAGGAAGACCGTGGACGAGTATTATCTCGATCTGCGCACCTTTCTGCGCTTCCTGCTCCGCCGCCGCGGAGCTGTCGACAAAAAAACACCCTTTGACGAGATCGACATATCCCCGGTGGACCTGGATTTTCTCGCCGCGGTCGACCGCAGCGAGATATACGATTACATGAGCTTCCTCAGCCGCGACAGGGAAAGCGGCCACGGCCCGCGCGACAAGCGCAGCGGCCTTTCCGCCTCCAGCCGCGCCAGAAAGCTGGCCACTCTCCGTTCCCTTTTCAAGTACCTCACGGTCAAGACCGGCATGCTCGAAAAGAACCCGCTCGACGGCTTCGACTCTCCGCGCACCAAGCGCAGCCTGCCGAAGTATCTCAGTCTGGAGGAAAGCGTCAGGCTTCTCAGCAGCGTAGGCGGACGCAACGCCGTGAGGGACAGGTGCATACTCACCGTTTTTCTCAACTGCGGCCTGCGTATAAGCGAGCTTGCAGGGCTGGACCTGTCCGATTTCAGCGAGGACCGCCTGCGTGTATTGGGCAAAGGCGGCAAGGAGCGCGTGGTATACCTTGACGGCGCGGCCCTCGCCACCGTTTCCGCGTACGCCGCCCTCCGCCGCGATATCGAGTCCGACTCCCCGGCGCTGTTTCTTTCCGAGCAGAAAAACCGCATTTCCCGCAGCACGGTCCACCGGCTCGTGAAAAAGCACCTCGGCGAGGCGGGGCTTGCCATGGAGGGCTATTCCGCCCACAAGCTCAGGCATACCGCCGCCACGCTCATGCTGAAAAACGGCGTGGATCTGCGCACCCTGCAGGAGCTTCTCGGGCACGAGCACCTCAATACCACGGAGATATACACCCACGTTGAAAACAGCGATCTGAGAACAGCGGCGCGGGCCAATCCTCTTTCGTCCTTCGACCCCGGCGCGGATAAGGATCTTGATAAGTAATGGTTTTTTCCGGTTTGCTCTTCATCTTCATATATCTCCCCGTCACGCTGGCCGTATACTATCTCTCGCCGCCGAAATGGAGAAACGCCTGGCTCTTCGCCGCCAACCTGATCTTCTACGGCTGGGGCGAGCCGGTATACGTGCTTCTTATGGTCTTTTCCGTGGCGCTCAACTATGCTTCCGGTCTGCTTATCGCCGCGCACCGCGACAGGGGCAGGGCGATCGTCGCGGTCAACACGGCGCTCAACCTTGCGCTGCTGATATTCTTCAAGTACTATGACTTCATTGCCGAAAATCTTTCCGCGATTTCTTTTCTGTCGTTCATGCACCCCATAGGCGTCACTCTGCCGATAGGCATTTCCTTCTATACCTTCCAGACCATGTCCTATCCCATAGACGTATACCGGGGCGACGCGGAGGTGCAGAAAAATTTTGTCAGCTTCGGCACCTTCGTCTCGCTCTTCCCTCAGCTTATAGCCGGGCCGATAATACGCTACAAAAGCATAGCTTCCCAGCTTTCCGAACGCAGAGTCGACGTGAAGCGCTTCTCCGCCGGAGTTACCCGCTTCTGCGCGGGGCTTGCCAAAAAGGTGCTTCTTGCCAACAATATAGGCGCTTTGTGGGACGTATACGCCTCGCGCGATCCTTCCTCTCTGTCGGCCGCCGGCGCCTGGCTCGGCGCGATAGCCTTCAGCTTTCAGATCTACTTCGATTTTTCCGGTTATTCGGATATGGCGATAGGTCTCGGGCATATGCTCGGCTTCGACTTCTGTGAAAACTTCAGCTATCCGTATATTTCCCGCAGCATCACCGAATTCTGGCGCCGCTGGCATATCTCGCTCGGGACCTGGTTCCGCGACTACGTCTATATTCCCCTCGGCGGCAACCGCAGGGGCCTTGCCCGGCAGCTCGTGAATATCTGCATAGTCTGGGCGCTCACCGGCATATGGCACGGCGCGAGCTGGAACTTCCTTTTATGGGGAGTATATTACGCAGTCCTGCTCATGCTCGAAAAGCTTTTCCTGCTCAGGGCGCTCGACCGCGCCCCGGCCGCCGTCGGACACGTCTATTCCCTGCTGCTGGTGATACTGGGCTGGGTGCTGTTCTCGGTAGAGGACATAGGAAGCTGCCTGCGCTATATTTCCGCCATGTTCGGCGGCGGCAGCGGGCTCTTCTCCGGAGAAGCGGCGTATTACCTGCGGTCCTTCGGCCCCACGCTGGCCGTTCTGATCGTTGCGAGCACGCCTCTGCCGAAAAAGCTTTATTCCCGCCTTCCGGACAAGGCGGTCTCGGTGCTCACGCCGGTGCTTACCGCGGCGGCGCTGCTGCTGTGCACCGCGTATCTGACCGACAGCACGTACAATCCCTTCCTTTATTTCAGATTTTAGGAGCCTACAATGAAGAAGACCGGAAGCGTGATCAACGTTCTTTGTTTTTCGCTCTTTATCGCCGTGTTCGCGGCGCTGCTCGTCTTTTCCCCGGATAAGGAAATGTCCGTCGAGGAAAACCGCAGGCTCGCCCGGCTGCCGTCCTTCAGCTTTTCCGAGCTGTTTTCCGGCCGCTTCACGCGTGATTTCGAAAGCTGGATCACCGACCAGTTTCCCTTCCGCGACAGCTGGATAAGCCTCAAGTCCCGCGCAGAGCGTCTGTCGGGCAAGAGCGAGAACAACAACGTCTTTTTCGCCTCCGACGATACGCTCATATCCCGTTTCCCCGCTCCCGACATGTCGGTGGTCGACGCCAACACCGCGGCCGTTCGCGCTTTGGGCGAGTACGCGGAGGTATATCTTTCTCTTATCCCCACAGCCGCCGACGTATGGTCCGACCGCCTCCCCGCTCATGCCGATACGGCCGACCAGCGCGCGCTCACAGACTATATTTATCACGGCTGCGGCGTGAATACCGTCGATACGCGCTCCGCTCTTTACGCCCACCGCGACGAATATATATATTACCGCACCGACCACCACTGGACCACTCTCGGAGCGTATTACGGCTACGCCGCGCTCTGCTCCGCCATGGGTCTTGAGCCCGTGGACGGCTACGTTCCACGGACGGTCTCCGACAGCTTTTACGGAACGGTCTATTCCTCGTCGGGCGTCCGCTGGGTCCCGCCTGACAGCATAGACATATACGTCCCCGCCGAGGGCGTTCGGGTCACCGACTATGACGGCGAAGAGCACGAGGGCACGGTATATGACCTGAGCAAGCTCGACGGCAAGGACAAATACGCCGTGTTCTTCGGCGGGAATACGCCGCGCATGGTCATAGAGACCGGCGGCGAAGGCGGCAGGCTCCTGCTCATACGCGACTCTTATTCCGACTGCGAGCTGCCCTTCCTTTTCGCTCATTTTTCGCGCATCGACGTGCTCGACCTGCGCTATTACCGTATGAGCGTAAAGGAGTATATAGAAGAAAACCGCATTGACGCCGTTGTGGTCAACTACGGTCTCAGCAGCTTCTGCACCGACCTTTCCCCTGCTCTCATGGGCATGTGATCAACCACGGAGGAACTCACAATGAAAAAAAGCACAAATAAAACCGTTATTTTTCTCGCGGCGGAGCTGATCCTTCTGATCCTTTCGCTTCCGGCGAAATTCCCCGCGTCCCTGCGCATCGTCTTTGCCGCGGCTTCGTTCGCCGCTCCCCTGCCCATGCTGCTGCCGGAGATGATCGAGGAGCTCAGAAGAAGAGAGCTTACGTTCCGCCTGCTCATACCGGCCGCGCTGCTCATAACGCTCTGCACCGGCGCCTTCACCGCGGCGGCCGTCGGCATGCTCATATACCGCGCCGCGACTCTTCTGCTGCCCTTCCGCGCGGAACGCTCGCGCGCCGTCGCCGAGACGAGGCTTGAAATGTCCGGTCTTTCCGGCTTCTCTGCCGCGTTCGATCCCGTTCCCGACGTCAGAGGCCGATTTTTCATCTTCCTGCGTAAAAATCTCACTTATATCATTCTCGCTGCCGCGCTGATCACCGGCGTGCTTACCGCGCTTCTTTCTCCGCGCGGCGTCGTCGAGGGCGTCAGACGCGCCTGCGTGCTTATCGCCGTTTCCGGAGCTGCCCCGCTTTTCGCCGCCTTCCCCGCTGCCGATCTCGCGGCCGCGGCCGCGGCCGCGGAAAACGGCGCTGTTTTTTCCTCCGGCGCGATACCCGCCATGCTCGACGTGAACTGCGTATATATGTCCGCCGATGAAAGCAAACGCTTCGGCAACGCTCAGGCAGTCAGCGTAAATCCCGATTTCATCAAGCCGGACGGTCTTATCATGCTTGCCGCCGTGGCCCATGCCGCTGTCGGCGGACGGACTGCCGCCGTCCTCGGCGAGCTCTGTCCCGGCGAAGTCGACGCCTCCGCCGTGACGTCCTTCAACGAACTGCCCGGCTACGGCGTGATCGCCTCCATGCGCGATATCACCGTCCTTGCGGGCAGCGCGGAGCTGCTGGAGCAGAGCGGACTGCAGGTGATAGGCTTCCGCGACGGCGAGGACGTGATCCACATGGCCGTAAACGGCAGATACGCCGGCTATATAATGCTCGACGGCGACGAGCTTACGGAGAGCGAATTCCGCAGCGAGCTCGCCGGCATGGGCATACGCGCGCTCAGCTCCCTGAGCCAGCGCGGCAGAAACGACGTGACTCTCATAGCCTCCTCCGACGGCGGAGAGTCCAGCGAGCTGTTTGACGGCGACCTATACGCTTCCCTCGGCGCCCGCGGCGGCAAGGCCGACGTATATACGGCCGCGGGCGGCTTTGAGGCTCTGCGCAGGGTCTTCCGTCTCAGCTACAACGCTCTGAGCGTCCGCACCGGCGCTTTCATGATCTCCGCCTGTCTCAAGCTTGTCGTGATGCTCACAGCGGTCTTCGGCCTGGTTCCCATATGGCTCGCCGTGGCGATCGAGGCCGCGGGCGTCTACGCCGGGCTGATGTTCGCCCTGCGCGCGCTGGACGCGGATTGTTAAGCAGACGTAACCTATAAGAACACGCTTCAAACGGCGCTCTTTCGGCGCTTTTCGCCCCTCCGATCTTGACGGGCGCGAGCCCGCCTGCGATCGTCGAGCTGAAAATCGCCTGAAATATCATCC
>JAEEGG010001389.1_pt1 | contig 66286 bp, 55 predicted proteins | sample 9134161 | NCBI WGS metagenome assembly JAEEGG01 (sample SAMN16246543, study PRJNA631951) | gut metagenome | biome: gut microbiome; feature: rumen; material: CR-attached | host: Bos | place: Iran: Karaj | collected 2018-10
CAAAATGGATAACAACTTGTTTTTCATCTTCATTTCCTCTCTCTTTCATAAGAATTGTTCCGTTCTGTCAGCAACAAAAAGCACACCTTGCCGGAGGCGGCGAAGCCCTCGACACGGTGTGTCTGCGATTACGGGTATGGAAAACAAGCAGACTTATTCTATCTGTCTGTCTGTCTGTCTGTCTGTCTGTCTGTCTGTCTGTCTGTCTGTCTGTCTGTCTGATGATACGCCCTGTGCTCATTTTGTCAAGCCCTTTTTTTGTGATAATGATCACATATTTCAACACATATATAATAGCAGAAAACCGCTCCGAAATCAAGAGACTCACGCACATTTTCAGCACATGTTTCCGCGCGTGATCGGAACAGCCTTCGTGCTGCCGCACATCCGGACGCCCCGTGCAGTGCAAAGAGCTGCGGTTTTTCGGGATTTTCGGATAAAAAAGACCCGCCCGAAACGGGTGGATCGAAGGGTCGTATATGCCGTTTTATTTGGAACGGTGGCGGTAGGTCAGCGGGCTGAACAAAAGGATGATCGGGAACAGCTCCAACCTGCCGGCAAGCATTTCGAGCGAAAGCAGGACCTTGGACGCGCTGCTGTAAAAGCCGTAGTTCTCGGTCGGTCCGACCAGCGCGAGACCCGGTCCGATGTTCGATAGACACGCGAGCGTCGCGGTGAAGTTCGTCAGAAAATCCTGCTCGCCGAGCGAAAGCAGAAATACGCCCATCGCAAGGCACGCGACATACAGCAGGAAAAACGTCAGCGTCGCGCGGATCAGATCCGATCCGACCGGCTTGCCCTCCATGCGCACGACCGTGACCGCGCGCGGGTGCAGCAGTCTTCGCACCTCCTGCCGCGCTGCCTTGAACAGGATCACGACACGGCTGATCTTCAGACCGCCGCCGGTCGAGCCCGCGCATGCGCCGAAGACCATCAGAAGCAGCAGCGTCATCTTGGAAAAGCCCGGCCATTGATCGAAATTGACCGTTGCGTAACCGGTCGTCGTGATGATCGACGAGACCTGGAAATAGGCGTCCCGCAGCGTCAGCCCGAAGCCTTTGATCGCCGAAAACGTATTGATCGTGATCAGCGCAACGGCTGTCACCACGATCCCGCCGTAGACGCGCAGCTCCTCGGAGCGGACGGCGTTCTTCCACTTGCCGATCAGGATCAGGTGATATAAGCTGAAATTGACGCCGAACAGCAGCATGAACGTGGACAGTACGACGTGGATATAGGTGCTGTCGTACGCCTTGATGCCTGCGTTCTTTACCGAAAATCCGCCGGTTCCCGCCGCGCCGAACGCGTGGCAGACCGATTCAAACAGCGGCATGCCGCCCGCCCAAAGCAGAATGATGAGGATCACCGTCAGAACGGAATAGACGGTGTAGAGGATCTTTGCGGTGTCGCGCATACGCGGAACGAGCTTGCCCTTGACGGGACCCGGAACCTCGGCGCGCATCAGGTGCATGGAACGCTCCTCGCCCATCGGCATGACCGCAAGGACGAACACGAGCACGCCCATGCCGCCGATCCAGTGGGAGAAGCTGCGCCAGAACAGGATGCAATGCGGCAGCTGTTCGACCGTTTCGAGGATCGATGCGCCGGTCGTGGTGAAGCCGGACACGATCTCGAACAGACAGTCCCAGAACGTCTTGAATCCGCCGCAGAGCCACAGCGGCACCGCGCCGAACAGCGACATCAAAACCCACGCCGCCGCGACGGTCAGAAAGCCCTCGCGCGCGTAGATCGTCGTATCCTTCGGTTTTTTGATGCCGAGCAGCCCCAAAAGCCCCAGCGCGCCCATTGCCGGCAGGAAGCACCAGGTGATCGTTTCACGGTAGTAAAGCCCGACCAGCACGGACGGGAGCATCAGCACCGCTTCGATCAGCATGATGCGGCTCAGCAGGAAGACGACCATCCGGCGGTTCATTTCGCTTCCTCCATGATATCGGAAAGATCGTTCAGGCGGCGCTGTTCGGTCACGACCAACACGACGTCGCCCGCCCGGATGACGTCCGCGCCGCCCGGGATGATCGCCTTGCCGTTGCGCACGAGACAGGCGATCAGCAGATGCTTTTTCGTTTTCAGATCCTTGAGCGGGATATTCAGAAGGTTTCTGTTTTCTTCGCTCGCGTTGAATTCCAGCACCTCGATCGAGCCGTCCGCGATCTTATAGAGCCCGCGGATCCGGCCGTGGTCCGCACTCGCTTCGCGGGCGCGCACATAGCGCAGGATCACGTTGGTGGCGACGCGCTTCGGGGAGATGACGGAATCGAGCGCCGTCTCCTTGACGAGGCTTTCCAGTCCGTCGTTGTTGACCTTGGCGATGACCTTGCCTACACCGTGCCGCTTTGCGTACAGTGCCGAAAGCACGTTGCCCTCGTCGAGCCCGGTCAGCGCGACGAACGCGTCGGCGCGCTCAATGCCTTCCTCCTGCATGAGGTCGTGATCGGTGACGTCGCCGTTGATGACGACCGCGTCGGGCAGAAGCTCCGCGATATTGCGCGCGGCGTCCTTGTTCCGCTCGATGATCTTGACCGAGAGATTGCTCCTTAAAAGCTCCTGCGCAAGGTAATAGCTGATACGACCGCCGCCGCCGAGGATGACCGAACGGATCGGGTTTGCGATCACGCCCGCCTTGCGGAGCGCCTTTGCGACCTCGCGCGGGGCGCCGGTAACATAGAGAACGTCCCCGCCGGAAAGCGTGAATCCGCCGGACGGGATCGTGAACGCGCCGTCGCGCTCGACCGCGCAGATCAACACCTTGACCCCGAGCTTTTGCGGGAGCTCATACAGCGGAATGCCGGAAAGTACGCTCTTTTCCGGAAGCTTGCAGGTGACCAGCTCCACGTGCCCGCGCGCGAACAGTTCGATGTGCATCGCCGCCGGGAACCGCAGAACGCGCGCGATCTCCTCTGCCGCCTGCCGGTCCGGATTGACCGTCATCGAAAGCCCGAGGTCTTCGGAGATGCGGTACATGTTGTTTGCGTATTCGGGGTCGCGGACCCGCGCGATCGTATGCTTTGTGCCGATCTTGTGCGCCATCAGGCACGACAGCAGGTTGATCTCGTCGCTCGTCGTCACCGCGAGCAGCAGGTCGGCGTCCTTCGCGCCGGCTTCCTCCAGCACGGAAAAGACCGCGCCGTTGCCGACGTAGCCGATCACGTCCTGTGTGTTGCTGATCTGTTCGATGACCGATTCGTTCCGGTCAATGACGGTGACGCGGTGCCCTTCCACGACGAGCTGCACCGCAAGCGTCGATCCCATCTTTCCGCAGCCGACGATCATGATCTGCATAAGCGTTCCTCCGAAAACAGGAAATTGCAATAATAGATTAGTATAACAGGGATCGGCGCAAAATGCAAGGTTTCCTCCCGCGGGCATGCTCTTTCGCACGTTTTTCCGCATTTGGGGCTTGTGGTTCCGGAAAAAGTATGCTAATATGAATCGATTATCCGAAAAGGAGACCCCTATGAAGAAACTGATTGCATTCTTTTTGATTTTTGTGATGCTGTTTACGGCTGCCGCCTGCGCGCGCAATACGTCCGGCAGCACGCAGACGCTCCGCGGCGAGCTTTCCGTCGCATACGACAACGCGCTGACCGGCGAGCTTCTGGTCTATTTCCAGGCGAATCAGAACTGCACCGTGAAGGGCGCGCTTCTGGACGCCGAGACCGATTACGAGACCCTCTTTGAGAACGCGTCCGTCGCGCTTGTGAAGGACGAAGCCGTGATCGCGGCGCTTGAAGCTGCGGGCTGGACCGAAACGGAATACTGGACCGACGCGCAGAAGAAGACGAACGACGGGATGTTCGGCTTTACCGTTCTGAACTCCCCCAAAATCAGCGAGACCACAAAAACGGCTTCCAAGCTGCTGACCGACTGGCTCGTCGGCGACGGCACCTATGAATGCACGATCACGACCACGTCCGGAAGCTGCAGCTGCAAGCGCACCGAAACGAAGGTCACGATCAAAAGCGACGCGCCGGAGCTTGCAAAGAGCGAGCAGTTCAAGGCGCTCGTCAATCCGTAACATATCCGAAAAACGCGAAGATCCCGGATCGCTCCGGGATCTTTTTGATACCGTGTTATTTACTGCGGAAGCGTCAGATCCGAGACCGCGAACAGGACCGCCTTTCCTCTGAGCGCGATGCGTCCGTTTCCGAGCGGTTCGCAGACAAGCTCGCCGCCGCGCGCGGACGCCTGATACGCGCGGATGATCTTCTTGCCGAGGACGCTTGCCCAGTAATCCGCGATCTGGCAGTGCGCCGAGCCGCAGACCGGATCCTCCGGCACCGTCGTCTCCGGCGTGAAGCTGCGCGAGACGCAGTCGTATTCCCTGCCCCGCGCCGTGGCGTTCCAGATGCGCCCGGGGAGCGTTTTCAGCAATTCGTAATCGGGCGCAAGGTTTCGCACGACGTCCTCGTCCCGAAAGACGCAGTTCAGATCGAGCCCGAGGATCGCCTTTTCCGGTCGCGCGCCGTACGCGCGCTCCATCGCGTCGGTGACCGGGATCTCTTTCAGCTCGTAGGTCGGGAAGTTCAGCTCGAAGAGGTCGCCGACCCGCCGGACGGAAAGGTCGCCGCTGCAGGAAGAATACTGCACCGCGTCCGCGTCCGGTTCAAAAAAGGTCAGCAGCACGAACGACGCCGCCAGCGTGGCGTGCCCGCAAAGCTCCTCCTCCGTCATGGGCGTGAACCAGCGGATGCGATACCGCTGCCCCTCCCGCACGACGAACGCGGTCTCGGCAAGGTTGTTCTCCGCCGCGATCGCCTGCATGGTTTTGTCGGCAAACCAACGGTCCATGATAAGGACCGCCGCGGGATTGCCGTGAAACGGCTTGTCCGTAAACGCGTCGACGATGTATTGCTTCATGGGTTCCTCCCTTGCCATTCAAACAGATTGACGATTCTCCGGCAGGAGAATCCTCCTGCACGTGCCCGAAGGGCACACATCGTTTGCGGCTTTGCCGTATACATCATTGCAAAGCAGCATCACTTGCGCGAAGCGCAAACATCACCGCCGCGACAACCCCTCCGGCTTTTGCTTCGCAAAACCCACCTCCCCTTGCACAGGGGAGGCAAGAAACACAAGAAACACGGTACGCACATGATCCGACGATTCTCCGGCAGGAGAATCCTCCTGCACGTGCCCGAAGGGCACATATCACATCCCGCAGGGATATATCACACGCCGCAGGCGTATATCACGTTCCGCGCAAGCGGAACATATCACTGCCGCTTTGACAACCCCTCCGGCTTTTGCTTCGCATAACCCACCTCCCCCTGCACAGGGGACGCAAGGCTTGTCGAAACTGAGGGACAACGGTCTCTCCCTCCGCCTCGCTGCGCTCGGCACCTCCCTCGTCAGAGGGAGGTCAACGTTAGTATGATTTTCGAGCTCCCCTTGTCAGGGGAGCTGTCAGCGAAGCTGACTGAGGGGTAGTCAAAGCGGCTTCTTCGACGGCAGCCCCGCCTTGCGCGGGTAGGTCGATGGAGTTGGTGCGTTTTTGGTACAGATAACCAGCGTGCGCGCGCCGTAGTCCGATTCCAAAGGAACGGTTTCCGCCGTGCAGTGCAGAAGATGCAGGGCGCTCTTTGCAGTCCCGAGCTCCTCCGAAACGTCGCCCTTGTAGCAGTACGCCTTGCCGCCGACCCGGAGAAGCGGCACGGTGAGTTCGAGAAGCACCGGCAGAGAAGCGACCGCGCGGGAGACCGTTGCGTCGAACTGTCCGCGGTAACGCGGATCGCGTCCGAAGTCCTCCGCCCGCGCGTGGACGCATTCCGCCGGTAAATCAAGCGTTTTCAGCACTTCTTCGAGGAACGTGATGCGTTTTTGCAGCGAATCGACGAGCGTGATCTTCAAGGTCGGATTCATAATGAGCAGCGGGATCGCGGGAAAGCCCGCGCCGGTGCCGACGTCCGCGATCTTCGCGCCGTCTTTTAGATACGGCAGCGCGGCGAGCGAATCGTAAAAATGTTTTTTTGCGACCTCCTGGGGCTCTGTGATCGCGGTCAGATTCATCCGCGTGTTCCAGTCGATCAGCAGATCGTAGTATGCGACAAATTTGTCGCATGCTTCGTCGGTGAGGTTCGGGATCGTTTGTTTCAGAAGCTCACGCATGGTTCGTTCCTCTCTTCAGATACACCAGCAGGACCGCGACGTCGGCGGGCGATACGCCGGAGATGCGCGACGCCTGCCCGAGGTTTTCGGGACGCTGCGCGTTGAGCTTCTGCCGCGCTTCGAGCCGCAGTCCGTCGAGCGTCGAATAATCGAGGTCCTTCGGCAGCGGCGTCTCCTCCATCGCAAGGAAGCGTTTGACCTGCTCGGTCTGTTTTTCGATATAGCCGTCGTAATGCGCCATGACGTCGATCTGCTCCTCGACCGCGGGCTCGAGCGGTTCGAGACAGTCATAGAGGTTCAGCAAATCGGTATAGCGCACGTTCGGTCGTTTCAGAAGATCAAAGAGCTTTGCGCCGGACGCCGGAACGCTTTCGCCGACGGATTCGAGATACACGCGCAGCGCGTCGCCCGGCGGCACATGCGTGCCGAGACGCTCCATCGTCCTTGCGATGCCCTCTTTTTTGCGCTGCAACACGGCGTATCGTTCGTCTGTAATCAGTCCCAGCCGCCTTGCGCGCTCGGTGAGCCGCAGATCGGCGTTGTCCTGGCGCAAAAGCAGGCGGTATTCGCACCGGCTCGTCATCATGCGGTACGGCTCGGGCGTGCCCTTGGTGGCAAGATCGTCGACCAGCACGCCGGTGTAGGCGTCGCTTCTGCCGAGGAAGAACGGCTCCTCGCCCTTGACATACAGCGCGGCGTTCACGCCGGCATAGAAGCCCTGCGCCGCGGCTTCTTCATAGCCGCTCGAACCGTTCACCTGACCCGCGGTGAACAGACCGGGGACGGCTCTGACCATCAGGGAAAGGTTCAGTACGTTCGGCACAAGACAGTCGTATTCGATCGCGTAGCCGAGCCGCATGACTTCGCAATGCCTCAGCCCCGGCATCGTATGGAGCATATCAACCTGCACGTCGGCGGGCAGTGAGGTGCTCATGCCCTGCACATACATCTCCTCGGTCGTGCGTCCCTCCGGCTCGATGAAAATCTGGTGCCGGTCGTGGTCCGGGAAGCGCACGATCTTGTCCTCGATCGACGGGCAGTAGCGCGTGCCGGTCGCGTGGATGCGTCCCGCGTACATCGGCGAGCGGTCGAGGTTTCGTAAAATGATATCGTGCGTCGCCTGATTGGTATAGGTAAGATAGCAGGGATCCTGCGTGATGTGCAGTCTGCCGTTCAGAAACGAGAACGCGGGCGTCGGCTCGTCGCCGCGCTGGATCTCCATTTCGTCAAGATCCAGGGAACTTTTCCGAACGCGGGCGGGTGTGCCGGTCTTGAACCGCTGCAGCGGGATCCCGAGGTTCCTCAATGCGTCGGAAAGACCCTCGCTGCGCAGCATGCCGCACGGACCGGAAAGACGCGACCATTCGCCGATCAGGATCCGGCTCTTTAAGTATACGCCGGAGCACAGCACGACGGCGCGGCAGGCATAGGAAAAGCCTTCGTCGGTCTTTACGCCCGAGACGCATCCGTTTTCGGTCAGGATCTCCGTGACCTCGCCCTGCACGAGCGTGAGGTTTTCCTGCCGTTCCGCCGTGCGCTTCATGCGCTCGTGATAGCGGCGCTTGTCCATCTGCGCGCGGAGCGAGTGAACGGCGGGACCCTTCGACGTGTTCAGCATGCGCATCTGGATCAGCGTATCGTCCGCGGCAAGCCCCATCTCCCCGCCCATGGCGTCGACCTCGCGTACAAGGTGTCCCTTGCCGGTGCCGCCGATCGCGGGATTGCAGGGCATCATGCCGATGCTGTCGAGGTTGAGCGTCAAAAGAAGCGTCGATAAGCCCATGCGCGCCGAGGCAAGCGCCGCCTCCAGCCCCGCATGCCCCGCGCCGATGATGATGACGTCAAACCGCTGCCGTTCCATAAAGCTCCCTTTCGTGTCCTTTCGACGGTACAGTATACCATATTCATCCGTTTTTGTGCAACGGATAGTGGAAATTTCCGAAAAACTCTGCTATACTGATGGAAACAGGAGGATCGGACTATGGGAAAAATGCGATTGATCAGGGAAGCCTACGGCACGACGGAGGGCTTTTGCCTCGTGAAGAGCGCGGCGGTGCGCACGGACGTGAAGGGAACGGAATATCTCGACATGGTGCTTGCCGATTCGGACGGCGAGTGCGTGGCGAAGCTTTGGAACTACTCGCGCACGGCGCACGGCTCCTATGATGTGAACGACATCGTCAAGGTCCGCGGTACGGTGCAGGTGTGGAAGGACACCGAGCAGTTCAAAATCGACCGGATCCGGCTGATGACCGAGGACGACAACGTGGACATGGGCGGGATCATCCCGACCGCGCCGTTCGATCCGCAGGCGATGTACGACGAGCTCTACAACACCGCCGGCGCATTCTCCGACGAGGAGCTAAAGCGCATCGTGCAGTATCTTCTGCGCGAGAACCGCGAACAGCTTCTGATCTACCCAGCGGGCGTCAAGCTCCACCACGCGACGCGCGGAGGCTTACTGCATCACACCTGCGCGGTGCTGCATCTTGCGCAGCGCATCGCGGAGCTGTATCCGAACCTGCACAGGGACCTCTTGTTTGCGGGCGCGATCCTGCACGACATCGGAAAGCTCAAAGAGCTCGACGCGGACACGCTCGGCATCGCCGGCGCGTACACGAACGAGGGGCAGCTTTTGGGGCACATCAACATGGGCATGGTGATGATCGCCGCCGCCGCGGAAATCACGATGATCGAGCCGAAGACCGCGATGCTTTTAGAGCACATGATCCTCGCGCACCACGGCAAGCCGGAGTTCGGAAGTCCCCGGCTCCCGATGTTCCCGGAAGCGGAGGTGCTTTCTGTCTGCGACCTTCTGGACAGCAAGATGTATGAAATGGACGCCGCACTGGACGGCGTAAGCAAGGACGGCTTTTCCGAGCGGCAGTGGGCGCTCGACAACCGTCAGCTCTTTAAGATCGACTGAAAGGAGACACATGATGTTTGAACGGCTGGATGCGGTAAAGCCCGCATTGAAAAAACTGATCGCGGCGCTGTGTGAACGGTATCCGTACGCATCGGTGCTTGCGACCGACGAGCGTTTCCGCTCGTGGCGCGTTTCCAAAAACGGGATCACGATCTCGTCCCAGGGCGACGGCGGCTACGGCTTTGTGATCCGCGTGTTCGACGAAACCGGCTGCGCGGAGTACTCGATCAACGCGTTTTCCGAGGAGATGATCCCGGCGATCGTCAAAGAGATGGAGACCCGTCTCGAAGCGGAGCGCGCGGCGCTGCCCGAAGGGATCGCGCCGATGCCGACGGCGATCCCGGACGATCTCCCCGCCGTGCTGAAAAAGGACGCGAAGTATGAGATCGACCCGATGGAGCTCGGCGACGAAGCGATCCTCGACCGCATCCGCCGCATCCGCGAAAAGGGTATGCATGCGGAGAACGTCATGGATATCTTCTGCAATATGACCTATTGCGCGGAACGCAAGCTCTTCCTCTCCGCGCACCGCGACCTCGATGAGACGCATATGTGGACCACCGCGGGCGTCGGCGCGATCGGTTCGCGCGGCGAGGAGGTCAAGGAAAGCTATCAGGGCTATTCCCTGCTCGGCGGCGCTGAGCTTCTCCGGGAGGTCGAAAACGACGTCGGTCACGTGCCCGCGGCGCTCAACGATCTGCTCGGATCCGAGCCGATGATCCCCGGCGAGTACGAATGCGTCTGCGATCCGAGCGTCACCGGCATGATCGTGCACGAGGCGTTCGGGCACGGCGTCGAAATGGATATGTTCGTCAAGGACCGCGCGCAGGCGAAGCAATTCATCGGCGAATACGTCGCAAGTCCTCTGGTCACCATGCACGACGGTGCGGCGGTCGACGAATGCGCGACGTGGGCGTTCGACGACGAAGGCACGCTGACCGGCGACACGGTCATCATCGACAGGGGCATTCTCAAAACCGGCATGTGCGATGCGCTTTCCGCTATGCGGCTCGGTGTAAACCCCACCGGCAACGGACGCCGCGAAAGCTATGAGCGCAAGGCGTACACCCGCATGACGAACACCTACTTCGAGGGCGGCGACGCCACGAAGGAAGAGATGATCGCCTCGATCCCCTACGGATTCCTGCTCGAGGAGCCGACCAGCGGCATGGAGGACCCGAAGAACTGGGGCATCCAGTGCATGGTCAACATCGCGCGCGAGATCAAGGACGGCAAACTGACCGGCAAGGTCTTCTCGCCGATCGTGCTGACCGGCTATGTGCCGGATCTTCTGAAATCCGTCACGATGATGGGCGGTCCGTTCCGGCTCGAGGGCGGCGGCTACTGCGGCAAGGGCTATAAGGAATGGGTCAAGGTCTCCGACGGCGGCGCGTACATGAAGGCGCGCATCCGCCTGGGTTAAGGAGGGAGCGCTATGGAACGAATCAAGAGATTGCTCAAAGAAGCCGGCGTTTCGGATTACATCGTCTACGGATACCGGGAGCGGACTGCGGAGCTGTTCTTCGTCAAAAAGCAGCTCGACACCCGCCGCATAAAGGACGTCGAAAAGTTCGTCGTGACCGTGTTCCGCACGGGTGAGAAGGACGGCGAAAAGATGCGCGCGGCGGCAGACGCGACGGTGCTGAAAGCGATGACCGACGCGGAGATCAAAAAGGCGTTTTCGGACGCCTACTATGCCGCGCAGTTCGCAATGAATCCGTATTACGAGCTGCCGGATCCGGTGCAGGCGCCGTGCAGGGAAGCGGTCGGCAAACTCGCCGAACAGGCGCCGGAACAAAGCGCGGGCGAGATGGCGGCGGCGCTTTTCAAAGCGGACTGCGAAGGCGACGCGTTTATCAACTCGGCGGAGGTCTTCGTCATTCAAAAGCACGCGCATGTGGTCAGCTCCCGCGGCGCCGACGTTTCGTGGGACGAAGCGGAGGTCAAGGGCGAATACGTCGTGCAGGTGAAGGAGCCCGAGGACGTTGAAATGTACCGCGATTTTGCCTATACCGAGCTGAACACCGAAGCGCTCTCGGCGCAGGCAAAGGAAGCGCTGTCGTTTGTGCGCGACCGCGCGCGGGCGCAGAAGATCCTGAAGAGCGGCAATTACGATGTGATCCTGACCGACGAAAACGTGATGATGACGCTGTGGTTCTACGGCGACCGCTCCGCGGCGCATATGATCTACCCCGGCTATTCGACCTGGAAGGTCGGCGACGACGTGCAGGGCGAAACGAGCGGCGAGCGGATCACGATCACGCTGCGGGCGCTTGCGCCGTATTCCAAAGAGGGCATTCCGATGCGCGACCGCAAGCTTCTGGAAAACGGCAGGATGTGCACAGCGCACGGATCGAACCGCTTCTGCCGCTACCTCGGTACGGAACCGACGGGCGACTACCGCAAGTACTCCTGCGACAATCCGGGCACGATGTCCTTTGCGGAGATGAAAAAGCGTCCGTGCCTCTGGGCGGTCACGTTCTCCGGCTTTGAGATGGACGCCTTCTCCGGTCACTTCGGCGGCGAGATCCGCCTTGCGTATCTGATCGAGGACGGCAAGATGACGCCCGTCACCGGCGGCTCGGTCAACGGTCTCATCATGGACGCGCAGAAGGACGTCGTATTCTCCACGGACCGCTACGCCGAGATCGGCTACGACGGTCCCTACGCGATGCTCCTGAAGAACATCCCCGTCGCAGGCACCGACGCGGAGGAATAATACAGGCATACAAAAAGGGGCTGTTCAGAAACTCGTTTTGAACTGCACCCCACTTGTTAGCATTATATCACATGTCTAACAAATGGGGTGCAGTTCATAATACAGCGGTCTTTTTTATATTTTCTCTCCTTCTGGATCAACGATATATACAAATGAATCAGTTTCCTGTTACGCTTATCACACAGAGGATATTAACAATTTAGCGTGATGTGTTCGCATGAAGCGAACCACACCGGAAGATCGGTCATCCAGCACGGCACGGATATCGTTTCGCCGCCGGGGATCGGGTCCTCCTCTCCGCGCAACCGCCAGCTTCCGAAGCGCGGCAGGGTGACGGTCACGGATCGCGCGCCTTCGTCGAACACCGGACAGACAAAGAACCGTTCGCCGACCAGGAAGCAGTCGCTTTCGGGATCGCAGGCGGGATCCATAAGAAACACCGGACGGATCAGCGGTTCGTTCGCTTTGCGGCAGCGCTCGGCTTCCGCGTACAGGACCGGTACGAGCTTTTCTCTGAGATCGAACAGCCGTTTCACCTCGTCCATCCGCTCGGGATAGAGCCACGGCATGGTAGACGGTTCACCCGGTTTCCACGAATGCAGGGTAAAGCGCGGCAGAAATACGCCGTACTGGAGCCAGCGCAAAAAGAGTTCTTCTATTGGCTTCGGTCCCGCAAAGCCGCCGATATCCGGTCCGAAGAAGCTGAATCCGGAGAGCGCCATCGTCATGATCTGCTTATGGTTTGCGCGAAGCTCCGGAAAGCTCGTGAAATTGTCGCCGGTCCAGGTCGACGCGACCCGCTGGGTCCCGGCGATCGCACAGCGCGAGACGTTGAACGGCTCGGTTACGCCCGCTTCCAGGCATGCCTCGCGGCTTGCCCGCGCCATCAGATACGAAAACAGCGGACGGATGCGGCATGCGGGAACCGGATGTCCGAAGCAGTCCGCAAGCACGCTTTCGTCCTGCACGTCGTATTCATTGTTGTCGTTCCAGATATGCCGGTAGCCCCTGTCGATCAGCTGCCGCTTCACGCAGTCCTTCCAGAACGCGTACGCGCCGGGGTTCGTGAAATCCAAATAGCTCGCCGTGCCGCCCCAGAACGGGAACTGTGCGGGACTGCCGTCGGCGTCATGCAAAAACCAGCCGTTCTGCGCGATCGTTTCATAGAGCGGATGCGTCGTTAAAAATGCGGGCTTGACGTTCGGAATCAGATGAACGCCCTTTGCCTCGAACGCGTCCGCAAGCGCTTCCGGCGACGGGATCCTGTCCGTGTTCCAATGAAACACGCAACGCTGTTCGCCGATCTGCGTATAGCCGCTCGACATCCAGAACCCGCCGGGATGGATCCCGTGTTCTTCGCACTGCGTCAAAAACCCTCGTAAGCGAGCGTCGGCGTCCGGCGCGTCGGTGTACTCCATCGTGCTGCCGGTATAGCGGAACGCCCATTCCGGCACCGCCGCGATCCCGCCGCACAGGGCGTTGAACCGTTTGACGATCTCCGGGGGCGTGCCGAGGATCAGGTAAAAGACGAGGTTTTCTTCATCAAAGCGAACGGAATTGAACGGCTCGAAATAGTTGTCGTGTTCGACGCCGAAATCGACCGTGCCGTTTGAATAGGTATCGTAATACAGCCCGAAGCTGCCCGCCGCGTGCTGACAGAGATAAAACGGGATCTGCTTATACAGCGGATCGCTGTACGCCGCGGAAAAGCCCATGGAATCGCTCGCGGCAAGCTGAAACCTCCGGTTTGCTTTATTGACCGGACCGCACTTGTCGCCGAGCCCGAAGATGCGCTGATCCGGAAAGCGGTCGGTGTAATGCGCGCTGCCCCTGCCGAGCTCGCCCGCGAAGTTGTACGCAAGCCCGCTGCGGTCGCGATAGAGCACGCCCCGGTCGGTTTCGGCGGTGATGCGGAAGTTGCGCTTTTCGATCGAGAAGCGCACGCCGGACAGCGCAAAGGAGACGGTCTCGTCCGTTTCCGAAACGGCGGGCGCCGCAAGGGCAAAGCCTTCGACGGAAAGCTTATCCCGCCCGCAAAGCGGCATATTTCCGTCCGGAGACACGCTCCACGTCGGCAGCGGCGGCGTGTCCGGATGCAGGATCGCCACGCGTAAAACATGCTCGAAGAAATCGAGCCGCGCCGTCACGCCGTCCGCTTCGTAGACTCGCATCGAAGGTCCGGCTTCGGTCAGATGGAACCTGTGATCGAACTTCATGCCTTCGGGTCCCCCTTTGTCAGCATGTTGATGAGCATGGTCCCGTAATGCGCACGCCCCATCCCCGTATGCCCGGACGCAATGCGCAGCACGCGCGTGCGCAGACCGCGTCCCGTCTTCTTCCAAGCGGGCAGCCCCGCGCCGTTCGGATCGCCGGTTTTTGCGAAGTTTGCAAGATAATCGAGCATCTGCTCCGACGCCTCGCGATCGCGTTCGCCGTACGGTCTCCAGCTTTTGTCCAGCGTGCCGAACACATAGCGGAGGTCCGAGGAATGGAACGCGCGGTTGTCGTCTCCGGGGGCGTTGATGTCGAAGTAATAGACATACGCCCCGTTTTTTCGCCCGTAGCGGTTGCCGATCCACGCCATGACCGGCGCGAACATATCGTTGTTGGTGTAGCCGATGAGGGTATCGACCGCAAGCGGCGTCCGGATGAGCTTGTCCACCGGGCCCTTCAAAAGCACGCCGTCGATCACCGGCATGGTATAATAGATCGCGTCCTTGCGAACGTCCTTCATCTTTTCGACGGTATCAAACAGCGCGTCGGTCGAGGCGTTTTTCAGCGCGTCGAAGCCGGAAAATCCGCCGGTCTCCATAAACTGCAGCCAGTAGCTTCGCGCTTCCTCCGCCGGCTTCGGCAGCGAAAACTTCGGAAACAGTCCCGCGCCGCTCAGCATGACGACGCGGCGGAACAAGCCTTTGTTTTCCGGGTTCAGGCACAGATACTGGACCGAGATCGCGCCGGCGCTCTGTCCCATCAGTGTAATGTTTTCCGGATCGCCGCCGAACGCTTTAATATGCGCCTTGACCCAGCGGATCGCCTGCAGCTGATCGTCGAGCCCGAAGTTGCCCTCGCGTCCGTACCGCGCCTTCAGTTCTTCATGGCAGAGATAGCCGAGGATCCCCACGCGGTAGTTTGCGAACACCGTGACGATCCCGCGCGCCGCGAGCGCCGCGCCGTCGAACGAGCTTTCCCAGTTGATCCCGGAATCGAACCCGCCGCCGTAAAAGAACAGGATCACCGGCGCGTTTTTCGCCTCCTGCGGCGCGTAGATGTTGAGGTTTAAGCAATCCTCGTCATAGGTGAACGCCTGCCCCTCGCGGAACTCGCGTTTGTAAAACCGGCGGGTGGGATGTTCAAGATGCTCGTGCACCGCGCGGTTCTGCGGACACGCCGGACCCGGCTTTGTCGCATCGAACACGCCGTCCCATTTGTCGACCGTCTCCGCATACGCGAACCGCTCCGCCCTTGCAAACGGCACGCCGAAAAACCGCACGCAGCGCGCATCCGCAGCGCCGCGCAGCGTGCCGCAGTCCGTTTCCAAAAGGATCTCCCGTTCCTCGTGCATGTCCCTTCTCCTTTCGCCTTACGCCGCTTTGATCTGCGCCTTCTTCGCCTTCCGGTCCTTGATCAGCCACGGCAGATAGGACAGGAAGAACAAAGCCGTGACCGCCGCCGCCATGAACAGAACGCGCAGCGCGTAGTTTGCGGGCAGGAAGTCCAGAATGGACTTCGTTGCCTCGGGCTTTGCCATATAGAGGTAGTTCGCGTCGCCGCCGATCAGCAGGTTCGCGACAAACGCGATCACCGCCATAACGACCGTGGCGATATACGCCTTGATGAACGACTTCCAAGTCGGGCGCATGCCGTGTACGAAGATCATGTAGAACACGGCGATATAGCCCGTGGTGTGCTCCAGCCAGAACTGATAGTAGCGGTAGCGCGTCGGTCCCGTGTAGGTGATGACCGTCGGCGTGATCAGCGCGAAGATCGTGCCGGAGAACAGCCAGAAGTACGGAATGTCGAACAGCGTCTGGTTCTTTGTGACCATCATGTAGCTTCCGAAGATGACGCCCCAGCCGCACAGCGTGATCGGCAGATGGTCCTGCGGGTTCGCGCCGAGCGACGGCACGCCGACGAGCCGCCAGAAATAGGACATTTCGCAGATGATCATGACGAGCGCCAGCGCAAGACGCAGGTTCTTTTCATGCCTGCTGTTTCTGATCCGGTCGCGGAAGACATAGATCAGCACGATCACCGCGATCATCAAAAGGATCGGCAGAAAATGCGCGAGCGTGAAGTTCCGGAACTCGACCTCGTCGCCCTTGCCGAAGAAATATTCAAAGAACGCTTTCATTGCATGCTCCTTCCGGTTGGTTCGAGTCCATTATACCGGTTTTTCCCCGGTTCGGCAAGGCTCTTTCTTGCCGGATGAAATTGACAAAACGGCGGTTTGCCCCTATAATCGTTTTATACTGCAGTATTTTGACCGTTCGGTTCTCAGCGCGGTCGATCCGGGGGCGGAAAACAATATGAAGCACATGAATCGGAATCTCAAACGAATGATTTTTGCCGCGCTGTGCCTTGCGCTTTGCATGGTGCTTCCGTTTTTGACGGGACAGATCCCGGAGATCGGAAAGCGCCTTTCTCCCATGCACATTCCCGTGCTCCTTTGCGGGTTTCTGTGCGGGTGGCCGTGGGGTCTTGCGGTCGGCGCGATCGCCCCGATCCTGCGCTCCGCGCTGTTCGGCATGCCCGCCATGGGACCGGACGCGTTCAGCATGGCGTTCGAGCTTGCGGCGTACGGCGCGGTCGCCGGACTTCTGTACCGGCTGCTGCCGAAAAAACCGTGGAGCGTCTACGTTTCCCTGATCGTTGCCATGCTTGTCGGCAGGGTCGTCTGGGGACTTGCAAAATGGGCGATGCTCGGACCGTCGTTTACGCTGCAGATGTTTCTTGCGGGAGCGGTGGTCAAAGCGCTCCCCGGCATCATCCTGCATATTATGCTGATCCCGCCGGTCGTGCTTGCTCTTTCGAAAGCGGGATTTGCGGAAAACAACCGGAGGGAAAAGGAATGAAAACGCTGTATCTGGACTGCGGCATGGGCGCGGCGGGCGATATGCTCTGCGCCGCGCTTTTGGAGCTCATGCCCGATCCCGACGGCGCCGTCCGCGCGCTGAACGGGATCGGCGTCCCGCATGTCGTGTATGAAAAGACCGTCTCCGAAAAGTGCGGCATCACCGGCACGCATCTTTCCGTGCGCGTCGGCGGCGAAGAGGAGCACGAACCTGCGGAGGAGCATCATCACGAGCATGCGCATCACCACGCGCACAGCGATCTTGCTTCGATCGAAACGATCCTTGCGGGTCTGCACGTTTCGGACGGCGTCAAAGCGAACGCGCTTCGGATCTACCGTCTGATCGCGGACGCGGAGAGCCGCGTGCACGGCTGTCCGGTCGAGATGATCCATTTTCACGAGGTCGGCGCGCTCGACGCGGTCGCGGACGTTGCGGCGTTCTGTTTTCTGATGGAGCGGCTTTCGCCGGATCAGGTGATCGCCTCCCCCGTCCACGTCGGCAGCGGCACGGTCCGCTGCGCGCACGGCGTGCTTCCCGTGCCCGCGCCTGCGACGGCATACCTTTTGAAGGACGTCCCGATCTACGGCGGCGAAGTGAAAGGCGAGCTTTGCACGCCGACCGGCGCGGCGCTTCTGCGGCACTTTGTCACGCGATTCGGTCCGATGCCCGTCATGCGCGTCTCTTCGATCGGCTACGGCATGGGCACGAAGGACTTCGACACGGCAAACTGCGTCCGCGCCATGCTCGGCGAAACGGAAACGAACGATACGGAAACGGTCTTTGAGCTGTCCGCCAACGTCGACGATATGACCGCGGAGCAGATCGGCTTTGCGTCGGAACGCCTGTTCGAGGCGGGCGCCGTCGAGGTCTATACCGTTCCGGTCGGCATGAAAAAGAGCCGTCCCGGCACGCTGATCCGCGCGATCGCAAAACACGATGAAAAGGACGCCGTCCTTTCGGCGTTCTTCCGGCACACGTCGACGCTCGGCGTGCGCGAGGTCGAAACCAAACGGTATGTTCTTTCCCGCACGGTCGAATCGCACAGTACAACACTCGGCACGGTGCGCGTCAAGCGTTCCGAGGGCTACGGCGTCGTGCGGACCAAGATCGAATACGAGGATCTTGCGCGGATCGCAAGGGAACGGAACATCAGCTTTTCCGAAGCGGCGGCGCTTGTTGAAAAGGAGATCGAACGGCATGGATGAGCATCACAAAACGCTGCACGAGCATCACGAGCATCTGCATCAGCATGCGAACACCAAGGACGTCATAAACCGCCTGTCCCGCGCGATCGGACATCTCGAATCGGTCAAGCGCATGGTCGAGGACGGACGCGACTGCTCGGACGTTCTGATCCAGCTTGCGGCGGTGCGCGCCGCGCTGAACGCGGCAAGCCGCATCATCCTGAAGGATCATCTGGAGCACTGCATCGTACACGCGGTCGAATCGAACGATCAGCAGGCGATCACAGAGCTGGAACACGCCATCGACAAGCTGATCCAGTGATTTTTTCACATCTCCTATCCCCCCGCGGGGCTTCCGTGGCGTCCGTATTTTTGATATACTCCCTGTGTAAACCATACAGGGGGTATTTTTATATGGCATGCTTTTTGGTTCCGATGACGGAAGCGATCGTCACCACGATCGCGCAGAAGGTGATCGAGAAGAAAGAAAAGAAGGCGGGCGTTCAGACGGTCACGAGCGCCGACGGCTTCACGATGGAAAAAACGCCGTTCTCGAAGAAGCTCGGCTGGCTCAATAAGCTGCTGTGGGGCGGCTCCGTGCTTCTGGCGTTCGAGCACGTCTGGCACGGCGAGGTCGTTCCGTACTTCCCGTTCCTGACGGCGGCAGGCGATCCGGCGGACGCGGCGGAAATGCTGCACGAGATGGGCACGGCGGGCGTCTGCATGGCGGCGATCGTCACGGTCGTCTGGATCGGCATGCTGCTCGTCTCGAAGTCGCTGGAAAAGCGCGCGCTCAAGGCGCTTCCCGCAGCGAAATAAGGCAGTGCGCGTATGACTCTGCTCGTTACCGTATTTGCCGCGGCGATCACGACCGCGATGTGGTATAAGCGTCAGCCGGACAGCAGCATGAAGCTCGGCATCCTCTCCTGGATGTTCTGGGGCGCGTCGCTGATGTGGCTGATCGACGCGATCTTTGAATACGCGGATCTCGGCGCGGCGTATTTTACGCCGGAACCTAAAGATATGCTCAACGATCTGTTCCTCGGTCTTTCGGTCATCGCGCTTGCGCTGATCATCTGGATCGTGATCCTGCTCATTTGGGATCCGAAGGGCGTTCTCAAAGCAAAGCTTCTGAAAAAGAAAGGCTCCTGACACCAAAACACAGAAGAGGCTGTTCCGAAAACCGGAACAGCCTCTTTTTGTCCGTATTGCCGACGCGACCGTCATTCGCCCATCATCAGGCGGATGATCTCTATATCCGTCTGCTGCATGCCGCGGCTCGCGAGCTTGCCGACCGCGTCGATCGTGCTTTCGACGCCCTTCTTGACGATGCCGTCGCCGCCGAAGAACTGGTTCCCGTCCTCGTACATCGCAAGGCCCAAAAGTCCCGCGTCGACCGCCGCCGCGATCTTTGCCGCGCAGCTCGCCTTTGCGCCGTCGCAGATGATGCCGGACGTGATCGCCACCGCGTTGACCACCGTGTGCGCGATCATCTCGAACCGTCCGCCCTTCAGATATGCAATGCCCGCGCCCGCGCCGACGCCCGCGCTGACCGCGCCGCAGTAGGCGGACAGTCTCCCGATGCCGGTCTTCAAATGCGTGGTGATGAGGTTCGACACGCAAAGCGCGCGCAGAAGCTGTTCATGCGACGCGCCGATCTCCTCCGCGTAGACGATGACCGGTACGGACGCCGTGATGCCCTGGTTGCCGCTGCCCGAATTGATCACGACCGGCAGCTCACAGCCGTTCATTCTGGCGTCGCTGCCCGCCGCCGCCCAGGCGCGCATCTTGTAATTGATATCGTATTCCCTGCCTCTGAGCACCGTCTTGCCGATGTTCGCGCCGTAATTGCCGGATAAGCCTTCCTTTGCGATCGCCATGTTATAGTCGATCTGCCGTTCGAGCACGTCCATGACGTCCGCGCAGTCGACGGAATCCGCAAAGTCCACGATGCCTTCCACGGAAAGGCATGTCCGGTCGGTCAGACGGTCGTCGCTGCGGTCCGAAAGCGCCTGTTTCAAAAGCACCTCGCCGTTGCGCTGCACGAGCACCACGTTGGTATGATAGTCCGCGATGCGTACCGTCGCGGAGTCTTCTCCCGCAAACGCCGTGATCTGAATGTCGAAGATGCGTCCGGTGTCGGCATATTTGACCTCAATCGGCGTACGCTTCAGAAAATCGGACATGGACTTGATCTCGTCCTCCGTGACGTTCGCGAGCACCTCAAGCTCTGCGTTCGCGTCTCCCGCAACGGTTCCCGCCGCCGCCGCCGCGGGAATGCCGCGAAGACCGCCCGTATGCGGCACGACCACGCTCTTGACATTCTTGATGATATTGCCGCTCGCCTCCACCAAAAGCCGTTCCGGCGCTGTGCCGAGCGTTTCCCGCGCCTTTGCCGCCGCATAGGCGATGGCGATCGGTTCCGTACAGCCCATCGCCGGACGCAGTTCTTCGTTCAGAATGGAGATATAGTTTTGATAACGCAGATCCGTCCGAAGCATGTTTGTTTTCCCCCCGTCCTTTCTTCTATCGCAATCATACCGTTTTCACCGGTCCGCTGTCAATGGTTTCCGCCGAAGCGGCGCGCCGGTCAGTCAAAAACCCCGCTCAACATGCGCATCACATCGTTCAGTTCGTCCGGCTGCAGCTTCAAAACGGCGCGGTCGAAGGTGAAAAGACCGTTCGTTTCGTCCTCCACATCGGAGACCTGCGTATAGATCGCGCCGCAAAGCCCGTTTTGCGCCAGCGGGATCAGACTTTGGTACAGCTCCCGCAGCGCCCGGACATACGCTTCGCGCGTGTCGAATACTTTATAGCCGTAGGTCTTTTCAAGGTTATAGCTGTGCTCCGGAACCTTCCACACGAAGCCGCCGAATTCGGAAAGCAGCTGCGGTTTGTTTTCCTTTCCGAGATGCAGCTTGTCAAAATAGATGTGCAGGCTGTCCGCGTCGGAAAGCTGCTGATGAAACCACCCGGAGGTGCTGTCGATGAAGCGACCCGGGTCGAGCGCTTTCAGCTTTGTGTAGGCGTCGTCGGCGCAGAATTGCCCCCAGCCCTCGTTGAAGATCGTCCAAAGGCAGATGCACGGGTGATTCCCGAGCTGCCGGACGGTCGCCTCCATGCTGTCCGAAAAGATGCGCCGCGTTTCGGGATCGGGATTCAGGCGTTTGTCGCGCCGCTTCTGAAAGTGCAGCGTCGGAAGCACCGTGTCCCGCACATAGCGGTACACGCCGTTGTTGACCATGTCCTGAAAGACGATCATCCCCAGCCGGTCGCAGTCGTAATAGAACCGGTCCGGCTCGATCTTGATATGCTTGCGCAGCGTGTTGAAGCCGAGCGATTTCATGGCAAGGATGTCCTTCTCAAACCCTTCGGGCGTCGCGGGCGTATACAGTCCGTCGCTCCAGTAACCCTGATCCAGAAGTCCGTTGAAGAAATACGGCTTGCCGTTCAGACACAGGCGCGGGACGCCGCCGACCGTCTCGATCGAAAGCGTGCGCAGCGCAAAATAGGACTGCACCGTATCCGCGCCGCTTGAGATCGTAAAGGCATACAGATACGGATCGTCCGGCGTCCAGAAATGCGGATCGTCGATCGAAATCCCTGCGGTTCCGTTTTCGAGCGGAAACGTCCGTTCTCCCAAGATGACCGTGCCGGTCTCGATACCGTCCGCGCGGATCTCGACCCGGTCCGGTCCGTTGGTGATCTGCAAAGAGCGGATATACCGCTCCGGCACCGGCTCCAGCCACACCGTCTGCCAGATGCCCGAGCACGGCGTATACCACATGCCGCCGCGCTTTTTGGTTTGCTTGCCGTAGGGAAAGCGTGGATCGAGATCGTTGATCACCTCAACGCACAGCTCGTTTTCGCCGCCGCGCAGCGCGTCGGTGATGTCCGCCGAGAACGGCAGATATCCGTTTTCGTGCCGTGCGGTCTCAACGCCGTTGACGGTCACGACGGTCCTGCGCATTACGGCGCCGAAATGCAGCAGAACGCGCATGCCCTGCCATTCCTGCGGCACGGAAAAAGTCCTTCGGCAGCGCAGCGCTTCTCCGATCTTCGGCTTTTGACGCACGCAGGACAGCAGACTTTCCGGGCAGTAGGGCACCCGGATCTTCTGCACGGCGCCGCCGAACGACAGCTCCCACGTTCCGTTCAGACAAAGCCAGCGCTCGCGGCGAAGTTGCGGCCTCGGATAGACGTTCCACGGGATTTCCGGAATCGTCACAGCTTCCGCCGTATAAAGGTCCTGCATCATATCTGCCTCCTGCGTTTTTCTCGGGATCCGGTTCGATCGATGAAATCAGTTTATCACATCCTTCGCCGCGGTGCAATCGAACGAACGCAAAAAAGAAACCGCATCATCGAAGCAGTTTCTTTTTCGGCGGGAAACGGTCTGCGTCCGCCCCCGGCCGTGCGTTCCCGCAGCGGGAAATCTTTTTTCCGCGGCGCTTACGCCCGGATCTCCTTTCCGTTCCCGCATCGGGAAACGAGATACACCGCCGCGCCGAGCGCGGTCAAAACGCCGCCCGCGATCCAATAGACGAGCGTCAGCGGGTTTGTCGTGCCGTAGATTTCGAGCGCGCCGGAGACGAGACTGCCGACGGTCAGCGTCGCGATCCCCGCATGGTATACGCTGCGGGCAAAGCGGTTCGGATACGGCGCGCGCCGCATCGTGATGAGCAGCAGCGGCAGTACGCCGAGCACGAGCGGGAACGCAAAGGCGTAGAGCATGCCGTAAGCATACACGCCGTGGCTGAACAGCTCGTACACCGCGCCGAAAACCGCGCAGAACAGGGCTGCAAACAGGTCGATCAGGATCAGCTTGTGCTGTGCCGTCAGTTTATGCGCCGTAACCGATGTAGACAATGTCGCTCACGCTCCTTTCGCCGGATCTTCTGCCGTTTACGGGGTTGTTGACAAGGTTCCCGAGGAACACCATTGAGGAGGAACCGCCGCCGTCGAGGTTATAGGCGGTCTCTACGCCGATCGACTGCAGAAACGCCGCAAGCTCATAGAGAGAAAGTCCGTCGCTGTCGCCTGTTCTGCCGTCCGCCACGACGAACACATAGTGCAGATCGTCGATCACACCGATCGCCGTGCGCGGATTGCTCGCCATCGCCCTGCCGACCTCGTCGTTTTCGGAAACCGAGATCCCGCCGTCTTCCACGAGCGCCGGACCGAAGCTGAGCACGTTCCATGCGCCGCTCGCAAGCAGCTCCTCCGCCGTGACCTCGTCTTCGTCGATGATGCCGAACGAACCGTCTTGATAGATCACAAGGTCCTCGCCGCCGCCGGACGTGTTGCGGTACAGCACGCCGTTGCGGATCACGTACCCGCTGCGCTGCGCGCCGTAGTAGTCGCCGTTGATCGCAAGGATCGCGTTGACCGCGGACGCCGTCGCAGAGGTCTTTGCGGTGATGTTGCGCCCGTAGCTGTTTTCGGCGAACGCGGTTTTCAGGTACTCCGCCGAGGAGAGCCGCACGTCCGCAACGTAGACCGTCGTTTCGAGGATCCGGTATGTCGAAAGCTGAACGGTGATGTTTTCATCCGAATAGGTCGTATCCGTCGCGACCGGTTCCGCCGCCGGGGATGCTTCTTCCGGTTCCGGATCCGTTTGAACGATCGCGATCTCATCCGCTTCCGCAGCCGGTTCCCCCGCCGCAATGTCCGCCGCCGGTTCCGCCGTCGTTTGCGCCGTCGTTTGCGCCGGTTCCGCCGTCGCAACCGCGTACACGCGCTTGATCAGAAATGTATCCGCAAGGAGATAACCCGTAAACAGCAGGAGCGCAAGTCCGAACAGGACGGCAAAAGCGTACCTGGGTATCTTCATATTCGTCACCTCTCTTTTTCTTACCGGTATCATACGGCGTCAACCCTAAACGAACCTAAAACCGCAAAAGTTTTTTGATGCTTTTTCCGGAAATATATGATATGATGAGAAAAAGCAGTTTCGGGAGGAACGACATGCGTCTGTTATTTGCGGAGGACGAAAAATCGCTGTCGCGCGCGGTGTGCGCGATCCTCAAAAAGAACAATTATTCCGTCGACGCGGTCTATAACGGCGCGGACGCGCTGGATTACCTTGCGACCGAAAACTACGACGGCGTGATCCTCGACGTCATGATGCCGAAGGTCGACGGGTTTACGGTCTTGAAGCGCATGCGCGAGGCGGGAAACAAGACCCCCGTGCTGATGCTGACCGCGCGGTCCGAGATCGACGACAAGGTCTTCGGTCTCGATTCCGGCGCGAACGATTATCTGACGAAGCCGTTCGACACGAAGGAGCTTCTGGCGCGCATCCGGGTCATGACGCGGAAAAGCGAGGTCCAGACCGACACGAAGCTTTCCGTCGGAAACCTGACGCTGGACGCCGCGACGTACGATCTGAAGGGACCGGCCGGACAGTTCAAGCTTGCGGGCAAGGAGTTTCAGATGCTCGAAATGCTGATGCGGAATCCGAAACGCCTGATCTCCGCCGACGCGTTCATGGACCGCATCTGGGGGTATGAGAGCGAAGCCGAGATGAACGTCGTCTGGGTCTATGTGTCATATCTGCGCAAGAAGCTTGAAGCCGTCGGCGCGAACGTAAAGATCAAGGCGCAGCGCGGCGTCGGGTATTATCTGGAGGTGTCGGAATGATCCGGAAGCTGAAACGGAAATTCATACTGGCGGCGATGCTGTCGCTGTTCATCGTGCTGGGACTTCTGGTCGGGCTCATCAACATTCTGAATTACCGCACGCTTGTGACGGAAGCGGACGAAACGCTTTCGATGCTTGCGGAGATCGGGGAGAACGGCTCCGGCGGCTTTACGTTCGGCGGCAAAGACAAACCCGAACCGCCCGACGGCGGCATGGAACGCGAACAGCGGCGCGGATGGAACGGCGAGCGCCCGTATCAGTCGCGCTACTTTTCGGTGACGCTTTCGGAATCCGGCGAGGTCATTGGCTCCGATCTCAAAAACGTCGTGACCGTGAAGGAACAAACGGCGGTCGAAATGGCACAAGCCGCTGCAGCGAAAAACCGCAAAACCGGCTTTTCCGGCGATTTCCGGTATCTCGGCGTCAGCGAGGACACGGGCACGCGCTGGATCTTTCTGAACCGGACAGGCGAGCTTATGACGTTCCGATCCTTCCTTTGGACAAGCATCGGCATTTCCGCGGCGGGCTTTTTGATGGTCTTTCTGCTGCTGACGCTGCTGTCGGCGCGGATCGTGCGTCCGATCGCGCAAAGCTACGAGAAGCAGAAGCAGTTCATCACCGACGCGGGACACGAGCTCAAGACGCCGATCACGATCATTCGCGCGGATACGGATGTGCTTGAAGAAGATCTTCCCGAAAGCGAATGGATCGCGGACATCCGCACGCAGACCGACCGGCTTTCCTCGCTGACCAACGACCTCATCTACCTTTCGCGCATGGAGGAGGAAGGCGCAAAGCCGCAGCTGCTGGACTTTCCGCTTTCCGACGTCGTTGCGGATACGGCGCAGCCGTTCCAGTCGGTCGCTCTGACGCAGAACAAGACGTTCACGACGGACATTCAGCCGATGCTTTCCATGCACGGGGACGAAAAATCGATCCGCAAGCTCGTTTCGATCCTTTTGGACAATGCGATGAAATACTCGCCGGACGGCGGAAGCATCACGCTCTCGCTCAGAAAGACCGGCAGGCAGACCCTGCTTTCGGTGACCAACACCGCGTTGAACATTGAGAAAGGCAGTCAGGACCGCCTGTTCGACCGGTTCTACCGTGCCGACGCCTCGCGCAATTCCGAGACCGGCGGATTCGGGCTCGGGCTTGCGATTGCAAAGGCGATCGTCGAGTCACATAAGGGAAAGATCCATGCGTGGTCCGATGACGGTCGTTCCCTGACCGTCGAAGCAACGTTCACCGAATGATCGGATATAAGACAACAGCTCCGGGCAATGCCGGAGCTGTTTTTCTATCCTTATTTTATCTTCTGCCGTGTCCTCCACCGCCGTGTTCGCCGAAGCCGCCGAAGCCGTAATTGCCCGATGCGCCTTCCGTTTCGGACGACTGCGTCCAGCTTAACAGGGTCGCGCCGTCCTTTTCGACCGCGTAGGATCCGTTCAAAGCGAACGCCTCGGACGCGATCCAGCACGAGGAATAGGAACCGGAAAGCGTGAAGGAGAAGATCGTTCTTCCGCTTGCGTCAACGATGCGGTATTCGCCCGCGGAAAAGTCCGTTCCGCTTGACACGTACGTGTTGACCGAGCCGCTTTGCGGGATCTGGCAGATGCCGCCGAGCGCGACGATCGTGCCGCCGGTCACGGTGACCGTGCCGTCCGTGTCGACCGAGCCCGCCATGCCGCCCATCTGCGCGCCGCCGAGCACGAGGACCGTGCCGCCGGTCATCTGAAAGCTTCCGTTCGAGTCGATCGCGTCCGTATCGCCGGAGGGCGTGCGGATCTCGGCATAGCCGCCGTTGATATACACCATCGGCGTCGCCGCGCCTTTGCACGCGTTCAGCCCGTCGTCGTCGGCATAGACCAGGATCGTGCCGCCGTTCAGCGTGATGACGTTCGCTTCCAGTCCTTCGTGGGATTCGACGATCTGTACGTTGCCGTCGTTGATCGTAAGCGCGCTGTCTGCATGTATACCGTCGTCCGCAGCGGTGATCGTGACGGAGCCGCCGCTGATCGTGATATTGCCGAGACCGTCCGCGTCGTTCTGCAGTTCGGTCCCGCCGTTTGCGTGCAGACCGTCGTCCATCGCGAAGACCGTGATGCTGCCGCCGTCAACGATGATCTCGTTCTCCGCCTTGATGCCCTTCGACGAGAACGTCGTTTTATTCGAGCTGCCGTTTCCGGTGGAAAGCTGTACCCAGTCTCCGGAGATGACGCCGTCCGTGATCGAGGTGATCAGGTATCCGTTCATTGCGGTATTCAGCGTCTCGCCGGTCGTTGCCGCCGAATAATTCGAACCGTCCGGCTGCATGCCCTTTGGAACAATGTGGATGAGAATGTTCCGATACCCGTCCGGCACGCGGAACACCAGCCCGTAATACGCGGCGGTGCGTCCGCTGTATACCATGGATTCGTAGGTACACTGCACCCATACGCCTGCGGATTCGTCGTCGTTGTACAGGTACGTATAGTAATCGGAACTGTCGCTGTATAGTCCGGTCGGCACGATCAGATAGGTCTCCGCGCTGGAAGCGACGTCTGCAGCGTTTGCATAAGACGCGGTGTAGATATTGACCGAGCAGGTCTCCTCCTCGGAGATCTCGACGTTGTACGCCGCGGAAATGCCGTCGCGCGCCGCGTAGATATCGACCTGCCCGCCCGTGATCGACACGGTGCCGCGCTGCTTATCCTTCGAGGAAAGGTCGGAGTTTTCGGTCTTGACGCCGTCGGACGCTGTGGAGATCAGAATGAGACTGCCGGACTTGATCGTGACCGAATCGTTGCCCTTCAGGGCGTTGCCCGCCGCAGTGACCTTCAGCGTCAGATTCTTGACGGAAAGATCGTCCTTCGACTTCACGCCGTTGTCGAACGCGCTCTCGACGATCAGCGTGCCGCTGCCCGAGAGCTTCAGATCGCATGCCGCATAGATCGCGGCGTCCTCTTCGACGTTCTCCGTGCTGCCGGTGCGAAGATCCGTCACGGTGTTATAGGTGTCCTTCTCCGCCTTGACGGTCACCTCCGCCGCGTTCCTGACAAGGATCGGCGCGCCGGTCGAACAGGAGATCGAAGCGTTGTCGAGGATCAGCTTGACCTCATCTTCGTCGCCCGCGTCCACCACGATCTGACCGTCCGAAAGCAGCCCGGAGAGCGTGTACTCCCCCGCCGCCGTGATCGTATAGACCGCGCCGTCCGGCGTGATCGCGCCGGCGTCACCCGTGACGGAAAAGTCGTCCGTCGTGACCTTGGAATCGTCGGTCGGATCGGTCAGCGCTTCCGTCTCGGGTGCGGCGGTTGCCGTGACGGTCGAACCCTCTGAAGCATCCGCGGTTGGGGTGATGATGATGCCCGACGCCGCGTCGGAGGTCGAAGCGTCGGAGCTCGTTTGCGTCGTTCCGCCGCAGGCGACGCACAAAAGCGCAAGTATGATAAAAACAGCTGATAATCGTTTCATGTGGATGTACCTCTCTTTCAACAGTTTACTATATGGTTTCGGATTGCGCAAGCATCAAAGCTGCGACTGCTGTTCGCTGTACGGGAGCATTGCGATCTCCAGATTGCCGTTCCGCGTGCGGAGCGCGTCGATAAACGCCTTCTCCTCCCTCGGGTCCTTCATGCGGACCAGGAACGAAAGGCGGAACATGGAGCCCATGCCGGTCGTTTTGACGCCGATGCGTTCGGCGCTCTTCAGATACCGCGTAAACGGCTCGTCGAACATGTCGGTGTATTCCAGCGATTCCGGCACGGTCACCTTCAGAAGCCGCTCCTCCTGCATCGGCTTGCTGTCAAAGAGATGCAGCGACGCAAAGAGGAAGTACAAAAGCGCAAGCGCCATGAGGATGATCACGCCGTAGGCAAGATAGCCCATGCCGAAGGCAATGCCCGCGCCCATCGCGATCAGGATCGCGGCGATCTCGTCCGCCGTGCCCTGCGCCGAGCGGAAGCGGATCAGGCTGAACGCGCCGCCGATCGCGACGCCCGCGCCGATGTTGCCGTTGACAAAGGTGATGACCGCGCCGACCACGAACGGGATCAGCGACGCGACGATGAAGAAGCGCTTTGTGGAGCGCACCCGCCGCGACATGATCCAGGCAAACAGCAGCCCGGAAACAACGGCAACGCCCGCCATCATGAAGAACTCCGTCGCGGTCACGGAGGAAGAATAAATCGAATCAAACATGCTGAAATCTCCTTTCTGTTACCGTACGCGCAGCTCGCGACGGTACGCTTCGCCGTATTTGCTGATGCTTCCGCGTTTGATCTTCCCTTCGGAAAGAATGCGAACGAGCCACAGCGGGATCGTGTCCTGCACCTTGATTTCAAGGATCGCATCGCCCGGCGCAAGAAGCGGGATCCCGACCGGCGCGTGGTCGAAGGACAGCGCATCGGTGCGGTAGCGCGGATCGCGGTCGATCGTGAGTCTGAGGTCGCCGTCCGGCTCATAGTACGCGGTGCGGTCGTACAGGATCATGCACGCGGGCTCGAGCGTTTTGTAATAATCGCGGAAATAGGTGATCTCGCGGTCGATCTGTCCGTCTTCGCCGAGCTCCGGTTCTCCCGCGAAAAACCGCTCCACTTCCGGGACCGTCGCCTGCACGCGGCGCTTATAGACGATGCCGAACGCCTTGCGCTTGAGCTCGAGATACACCGGCGTCTCACTCGTCGCGCGTCCGTAGGCGCGGAGACGGATCTTTTCCTTGAATTCCGGCTTTTCGATCGAGGTCCGGACAAGCCTTCTGTCCGGCGTATCGTAATAGAGCGACTGGATCGTCGTGAGCCCATAGGCGTCCGGTTCCATATGTCCCTTCAATCTTGCGCAGAAGAAGTCCGTCTGCTCCGCGCTTAAAATGTATTTCCATTCGATCCTTTGCATCACGGTGATCGGCGCTTGTACACTTTCCATCTGTGTGTCCTCGCTTTCTTTGATGGTACCATCATACAAGCGTTTCCTAAAACGAAATTAAAACCGCAAAATCTTTTTTATCCGTATGGGAGCGGCTCACCGATGAGCGGATACGAAGCCCGCATGGTCTGTCCGCAGGGCAAACATCGTTCCAAAAAGAAAAAGCCGCATGTGCGACTTTTGAGAAGGCGCTTGTGCCTTCCGGCTCGGTCACGATTCGGCTCAACAGGCTGGCAAGAATGGAGGCAGAATTCGCGTTTTCACGAAGGAGCTATACTAACGTATGCATGGTACGCGCGGGTAGCGCGCGATCTACCTCTGTAACGAAGTGGACCGAGCGAAAACGCGGATAGTTTGCGGCGAAATAATGAAGAGAAAAGGCGTTTTTACGCCTTTTCATCGACAGAGTATTTTTGTCAAAATTCCAGCCGCAAACGGTCTGCCCCTTTATTGACAGACTGAGCGGACCCACCGGGGCTTCATTCACCCCCGAATCGACCCTCATCAAACCGGCGCTGATGCGCCGGTTTGATCGTGGGAGTACCGCGGCCAAACAAAGCAGCACCCGCAAGGGGTGCTGTTTTGTTTGGAGGCGCCACCCGGAATCGAATTCACGATTTGAGTGCTAAACCACCATATATTGTTATATACTGTACATCATTACACTACATATAGTATTCAATAATCTATTCTGTCCAAGCTGTTTTTACGAGCTGCTCCCAAATTGCTCCCACGATTTTTGGGAGCAGCCACCCGGATTTTGACAGGTGGTCATTTATCAATCCAAATACCCTTCCCGGGCTTTGACGTTGAAACGTTCTTCGAGAAGGTGCATCTGCTCGTCGGTGATCGTCTGTTTGATCGGAAGATGCGCGATCTTGAGCCAGATCTCCGCGGCTTTTTCGGCGGTTTCTATGAGACCGAAGGTTTCGTCAAGGTCTCTGCCCGCGCCGTAGACACCGTGCTGCGCCCAGACGACGAGGCGCGCGGTCTCCATCTTCTGTGCGGTCGCTTCGCCGATCTCGTTGGTGCCGCAGAGCATCCACGGCAGCACGTTCACGCCGTCCGGGAACACCACGATACATTCGGTGCACATCTGCCAGAGCGTGCGGGTGAACGCACGTTCATCGAGGTCGTGCACATAGGTCATGGCGAGAAGATTTGCGGGATGGCAGTGCATGACGATGCGGTTTTCGGGATCGACTTTTCTGCGGGCGATATGGCTCATCATATGCGCAGGAAACTCCGAAGTGAAGCGTCCCTTGTCCGAAAAGCCCCATAATACCTCTGCTTCCGTGCCGTTCTCCGCAAGGCGGACGATGCCGAGATTCTTTGCGGGGTCGTACTGCACGTTTTTGAAATACTTGCCCGTGCCGGTGACCAGAAAGATCTTTCCGTCAAGCTCCGGCGCCGTGAATCCGGTCGGGATCGTGCGGACGATTGCGGGAAATACAAGGTGTTCCCGCACTTCCGCTTCGTCCAGAAGCATACTGATATTGCCGCCGTTGCGCTCGTCCCAGCCGTGGTTGTACATGTTCGTCGCCGTGCGGATCATTTCCGTCATAAACGGCGCGTTCAGAACGTTTTTCATGCTCTTGCCTCCAATACTTCCTTTTCGTAGCGTTCGATCTCGCCGTACCATTCGCCGTCCGCGGGTTTGTTGCAGCGGCGGCAGTATTCGTCCCAGATCTCGCCGAACGGCAGGGTTTTCTGTTCCTCCTGCAAAACCATGAGCTTGGTGAAATTGCCCTTGTCCTGCAGTCCTTTCAGCGTGTCGTTCGGCTGCAAAAGTGCGAACAGCAGGGCTTTCTGCACATTGCGGAAGCCCGTCACCCATGCCGAGATGCGGTTGATCGACGCGTCGAAATAGTCGAGCGCGATATGCACGCGGTCGAGCCCGCAGCGCACGATCTCCTTTGCGATCTCCTTGGTTTCATCGTCGAACAGAACGACGTGATCGCTGTCCCAACGGATCGGACGAGTGACGTGCAGCGCGATCTCCGGGAAGAATGCAAGCAACGCAGGGATCTTATCGCTGACCACTTCGGTCGGATGATAGTGTCCGTTGTCCATCAGCGGGATGCACTTGTCCCTGTTCATCGCGGCATAGGAGAGCGCAAACTCGCCGGAGCCTACCGTATAGGCCTCGACGCCGATGCCGAACACCTTGGATTCGATGCACGGCTTGACCTTATGGAAATCATACGGCTCGGAAAGAATTTCATCGATGCTTTCGCGGTATCTGACGCGCGGACCCATGCGGTCGGCGGGGATGTCCTTGAAGCCGTCACCGGTCCAGATATTCATGACGCAGGGCTCGCCGAGCTGTTCCGCAAGATAGGACGAAATGCGGATGCATGCCTTGCCGTGCTCGATCCAAAACCTGCGGGTCGCTTCGTTCGGAGAGGAAAGCGTTAAAGGATCGCAGTTCGGATGGCTGAAAAACGTCGGGTTGAAGTCACAGCCCAGTCCCCGCTCCCTGCAGAAATCGACCCATTTTTGAAAATGCTTCGGCTCGAGACTGTCCCGGTCCGCCCAACCATCCTCGAAAATCGCATAGCTGGCGTGCAGATTCATCTTGGGCTTGCCGGGGATCAGCGAAAGGACTTTGTCGATGTCCTGCATCAGCTCCTCCGGCGTTCTCGCTCTTCCCGGATAGTTGCCGGTCGTCTGAATGCCGCCGGTCAAGGGCTTAGAAGGATCGGTATCGAAACCGCGCACGTCGTCGCCCTGCCAGCAGTGCAGGGAGACCGGAACGGTCTTCAGGGTCTCGATCGCCTGTTCGACGTCCACGCCGCAGGCGGCGTAGGTTGCTTTTGCTTCCGTGTAGCTCATGCTTCTGCCTCCATCTGAATTTTTAAGTTTCCAAGCGCCGTTGCCTCGATCGGCAGGGCAATGACTTTCTTGCCGGTCGCTTCTTCGGTCAGGCGGTTCAAAAAGCCGTTCTTTGCACCGCCGCCGACGATGTACAGCTTGTCAAAATGCCTGCCTGTATTGTGCTGTAGTTCCTGCACGGCGTTCATGTAGGAAAGCGCCAGACTTCGGTACGCGCAGCGGAAGGAATCCCCAACCGATGCGGGCTTTGTGTGCAATGCCGCGTCGAATGCCGCCGCCATGCTTTGCGGCGCAAGGAATGCGGGCGCATTGGCGTCCACGGTTTCATCAAAGGTGCTTTGTTCCGCTTCCGAAACGATCTCACTCCACGGCTTATCGGGACACAGTTCCGCGCGCAGACGGTTACATAGCCACATGCCCATGATGTTCTTTTGATACCGCGTGTATCCGACGCCGCCTTCGTTCGACCAGTTGGCTTGCATGCTCGCTTCGACAGTGATCGGATGCGGAACCTTAACGCCGAGAAGCGACCATGTGCCGCTTGAAATATACGGCGCGTTTTCGGTCATGGGAATCCCCTCAACCGCGCTGCCTGTATCATGCGTGGCGCAGAGCATGACCTTGATCCCCTCGTATTCTCCGATGATCGAACCGGGCTGCTGTAAAGGATGAAAGAGGTGCCACGGCAGATCCAGCGCTTCGATAATCGCGGGATCGTACTCCCCCGTCTCTGCGCTGACCATGCCGGTCGTGGTGGCGTTTGTGTACTCATGCGATTTCGTGCCGCAGAGCCGGTACATCAGGTATTCGGGGATCATCAGGAAATCCGTCACGCCGTCGAGCCGACCTGAAACTTTGTCCGCATACAACTGATAAACCGTATTGAACGGCTGAAATTGAATGCCGGTATGCCGATACAGCCGTGTGAACGAAATGCGCTCATGCACCTTTTCGATCACCGCTTCGGTGCGGGAATCGCGGTACGCATAGACCGGAAGCACCGTTTCGTCGCCCTTCAGGAGCAAATAGTCCACGCCCCAAGTATCGATCGACAGCGATTCGATCGCATACTTCGCTCTCGCTTTTTCAATGCCTGTTTTGACATGGGAAACGAGCGCGTCAATATCCCAGCAAAGATGTCCGTTTTGCTCAATAACGCCGTTCGGGAAGCGGTAGACCTCGCAGGTTTTCAGCTCGCCGTTCTCGCGCCAACCCACGATATGCCGCCCGCTTGACGCGCCGATGTCGATGGCAAGGTAGTATTTCATCATTTTCAGGTCCACGGGTTCTCGGTTGGATAGGGCAGTGACTTCGGTTGGTTATAGGCAATATCGGTTATGCCGAGAAACTTGAAAACCTCGAACAGGGATTTGCCGAAGTGCCCGAACGCGACCGCGCCGTGGTGCGGATAGCGTTTTTGCATCAGCACATGGCGGTAGAAGCGACCCATCTCGTGGATCGCAAAGACGCCGATCCCGCCGAAGGAGGTCGTGGACACCGGCAGTACCTCGCCCTCCGCGATGTACGAACGCAGAACGCCGTCACTGTCGCACTGGAGCCGGTAGAACGTGATCTCGCCCGGCGCAATGTCGCCCTCAAGCGTGCCGCGTGTGAAGTCCGGCTCACCGCCGTTTTCCAGAAGACGGTTCTGAATCAACTGGTACTTGACCGCGCGGTCGGCGCACATCTTGCAGCTCGGCGTGTTGCCGCAATGGAAGCCCATGAACGTATCGGTCAGCGTATAATCGTACTTGCCCTTGATCTCGGATTCCCACATGGAAGCCGGGACGCTGTTGTTGATGTCCAAGAGCGTCACCGCGTCATTCGAAATGCACGCGCCGATGTACTCGGAAAGCGCGCCGTAGATATCGACTTCGCAGGCGACCGGAATCCCGCGGGATGCAAGGCGGGAATTCACATAGCACGGCTCAAAGCCGAACTCCTTGGGGAATGCGGGCCAGCATTTGTCCGCAAGCACGACGTATTTACGGTCGCCCTTATGCGCTTCGATCCAGTCGAGCAGCGTCAGTTCAAACTGCGCCATTCTGGGCAGCAGCGCCGGGTAGTTGTTTCCGCTTGCGCCGAGCTCGTTTGCCATATCCTCGCAGACGGCGGGAATGCGCGAATCGTTCGCGTGCTCGCGGTAGGAGACGAGCAGATCCAGCTCGGAGTTTTCCTCAACTTCGACGCCCAATTCATACAGTCCCTTGATCGGCGCGTTGCAGGCAAAAAAGTCCTGCGGACGCGGGCCGAAGGTGATGATTTTGAGATTGTGTACGCCGATAATCGCCCTAGCAATCGGTACAAAGTCCGCAATCATCTTCGCAATATCCTCCGCCGTGCCGACCGGGTATTCGGGGATGTATCCTTTTAGATGCCGCATCCCGAGGTTATACGAGCAGTTCAGCATGCCGCAGTAGGCGTCGCCTCTGCCGCCAACAAGGTTTCCGTCGCCCTCCGCCGCCGCGACGAACATGCAGGGCCCGTCAAAGTGCTTGGCGATCAGCGTCTCCGGCGTTTCGGGACCGAAGTTGCCGAGGAAGACGACCAGTGCGTTGCAGCCCGCATTCGTAACATCCTTGACCGCTTTTTGCATATCAAGCTCATTTTCGACGGTCACGGGGCATTCGTACAACTCACCTTGATAGGCGTTTACGATATTCTTTCTTCTCTGTTCAGACAGCGCGATCGGGAAGCAGTCGCGCGAGACGGCGACGATGCCCAATTTGACTTCGGGAATGTTTTGCATGATCATTTCTCCTTAAGCTTTCCATTCTTGATAGAGCCGTTTGACGCTCGGATAAATCTTTTGGAATTGCCGATACTTGGCTGCATACTTTGCCGCAAGCGCCGGATCGGGATAGACCGTTTCGTTGACTTGCACCAGTGCATCCGTGCAATCCTTTACGCTCGCGTATTGTCCGGCGCCTACCATAGCGAGCATTGCGCCGCCGTAACCCGGTCCCTGCTCGGTCTGCGGCAGATCGAGCGGAATGTTCAGGATGTTGCAGAGCATCCTGCGCCACACCGGGCTCTTTGCCCCGCCGCCGCAAAGCTTGGAGCGTTCGATCTTGACTCCGATCGCCTTTGCAACCTCAAAGCTGTCGCGGATCGCAAACGCCACCCCTTCCAAAACCGCCTGCACCATGTCCTGCCGCGTCGTGTCGAGCGACAGACCCACGAACGTGCCGCGCGCGTCCACGTCGTTGATCGGACTGCGCTCGCCCATGAGATACGGCAGGAAGAACACGCGGTTTTCGCCGAGGTTCTCATCCATGCCGATCTGCTCGGATGCAAAGTCGGTGGTTTTCAAAATCTCCTCGCAGAACCATTTGTTGCAGCTTGCTGCGGAGAGCATACACCCCATGAGGTGCCAATGCCCGTCCGCATGCGCAAAGGCGTGAAGCCCGTTCATAGGATCGACGCCGAAGGTATCGGAGGAAATAAAGATCGTCCCGGATGTGCCGAGCGAGATATTGCATGCGCCGTTTCCGACTGTTCCTGTGCCGACTGCCGCCGCCGCGTTATCGCCCGCGCCCGCAACGACCTGCACCGAAGCGGGAATACCGAGCGTCATTGCAATGTCCTTCTTGACCGTACCGATTACCTCATAGCTTTCAAAGAGCTTCGGCATCTGCGATTCGTTCACACCGCAGATCTCGAGCATTTCTTTTGACCAGCATTTGTGCTGCACATCTAGAAGCAGCATCCCGCTCGCGTCCGAGTAATCGCAGCTATGCACGCCGGTCAGCCGATAGTTCAGATAGTCCTTCGGCAGCATGATCTTGGCGATTTTCGCAAAGTTTTCCGGCTCGTGCTTCTGCATCCACAGAAGCTTCGGCGCGGTGAACCCTGCAAAGGCGATATTGCCGGTATCTGCGGAAAGCGTTTCCTTGCCGATCACGGTATTCAGCCATTCGGTTTCCTTCGCCGTTCTGCCGTCGTTCCAAAGGATCGCGGGGCGGATCACATTGTCGTGTTCATCCAAAGCAACGAGTCCGTGCATCTGTCCGCCGACGCCGATGCCGACGACTTCATTTGCGTCAAAGCCGGTCAAAAGCGCAGTGACGCCCGAAAGGGTGGCATCCCACCACGCCTCGGGATTCTGTTCGCTCCAGCCGGGATGCGGAAAGCGCAGCGGGTATTCCTTTGCTGCGCTGTTTACGATGCTGCCTTTTTCGTCTACCAGCAGAAACTTCGCTGCCGACGTACCGAGATCAATACCGATAAAATACATGAAACCCTGCCTTTCGGGGAAATCATCAACGTGCGTAACTGCCCAAGACCTTTAAGCTATCTTTCGGCGTGCGTTCCATGGTAGTACGATCGACCGCGATCAGTCCGAAGGTCATGGAAAAGCCCTTTTGCCACTCGAAGTTGTCCATGAGGCTCCAATAGAAATAGCCCTTGACGGGGATCCCGTCTGCAATGCAATTCTGTACGCCTGAGAGTGCGCGGCGGACGAATTCAACCCTGCGCGTGTCGTCCGAAACGGCGATCCCATTTTCGGTGACGATCAGATCTCCCTTGAAATCCTCGCGCACGCGGCGGATCACATGCTCCAGCGCCTCCGGATAAAACTCATACTGCATCTGCGTCAGCTCCGCACCTTCCGGAGCAGGAAGCTGTCCCTGCGGGCCGTACTGCGTGCGCGTGTAGTTCTGCACACCGAGGAAGTCGTCGCCCTCGATGTAGGGCAGGTAGTGACGGAATTCTTCGTCCCATGCCGCGTCGGCAAACGATTCGCCGCCCGGCAATGCTTGCAGATCGTGCAGGGAGAGTGTGAGGCCGACCTGAATCTGCGGACAAATCGCCTTGATTGCCGCCTTTGCCGCCTGATGCGCACGCATGACGAGGAGGTCGCCCTGCGGTGTCCGTGCGCTGACGAAGATCTGCGGCTGCGGCGTACCGAATGCCTGCGCGTTTTCCATGGCGGCGAACTTCATGTTTTCCATCATCTTCTCAAAGTTCATGCCTACCTGAACGGTGCCCTCCGCGTTCTTTGCTCCGGACGCGGCGGCTTTCTTTGCCTGCTCCGCCATCATCATAAAGCGCTTGGAAATCGCTGCAAGCTGCAAGCCCATGTTCGCTTCGTTGATCGTGCAGATATAGTGCAGTTCATTGCCGAGCTGCTCCGCAACATACGCGGCATAGCGGCGGAAATAGTCGATCGTGCTTTCGGCTTCCCAGCCGCCTTTTTTAATCAGCCACGCGGGACTTGTGAAATGCATCAGCGTGACGATCGGCTCGACGCCGTGTGCCTTGCAGCAGCGGATGACGGAACGGTAATGCTCGATTTCCGTTTCGTCGAACCGACCTTCCTCCGGCTCGATGCGCGCCCACTCAACGGAGAACCGGTATGCGTTCAGTCCCGCCTTCGCCAAAAGCCGGACGTCCTCTTTATAGCGGTTATAGTGATCGCAGGCGAGCCCGCTCGGCTCGGTAAAGCTCGAATGCGGCATCTGTTCCTGCAGCCAGTAATCGCTGTGTACATTGTTGCCTTCCACCTGATGCGCTGCCGTCGCCGCGCCGATCAGAAAGTTTTTCGGGAAATCCATCCTGCCGTCCTCCTATGATAATTTGATACAAGCGCCTTCCGTGACGCCGTTTTCGTTGAAAGCATCCACACGGACAAAGTATGTCCTGTCCTTGATCAGCGCGCCGATCCGCTTTTCACCCGATCGGAACACCATGCAGCTGTGATACAGCTTCTCGGGACTGCTGCCAAACAGGATATTGAAGCCGAGCGCATCGCTCTGCGGCATGATCGAGACATTCATGTCCAAATCGCCGGAGCGTTTTGCCGTAAAGGTCGGTTTCGCGGGTGCTTCCCCATTTCCCAAGCCGAACACGCGCAGCCCGGAAACGCAGGGATTCTGCCCGTACGGCGTCTCGATTTCGGAAAGGCGCAGATAACGCGCTTGCAGACCATCCTCCCGCACGATCAGGTCGTGGGAGAGATCGGTTTGCGCCTGCCGCTTGTCCTCGATGATAAACCAGTTTTCGCCGTCCTCGGAGCCTTCCAAAAGCCAGCGGGTAACAAGCGCTCGCTCCTCAATATACCGTGCCTGCGAGCCGGGACGGATCTCGCCCGGACAGGGAATGTCGATGCCGTCGTCCGCAAAGTTGATCTGTACGGCGCGGACGTCGAACACTTTGCCGAGATCGACACAAAGCCATTCGTCGCAGCGGTTGGTCGCCGCCTTCCACCACGTCTGTACATTTTCCTCCGTCGCCTTTTCCGGCTCACAGCCCGGAACGAAGGACGAGGCAGCCGCACATTTGCCGACGCTCAGCAGCATCCAAGGCGGCGCTTCCAAGGGCTTGCCGTCCAGCGGCTGCACCCAGTCGCCGAAGCGCTGATCGCAATAGAGCTCGCCGTCCGCGTCAAATCCCGCTTTCCAAAGCCCGAGCCGACGTTCAAAGTCGTGGTTTTTGGAAATGCGCATGGTGGAAACATGCCATAGCCGACCGTTTCGATCCTCCATCGTGGAGCCGTGCCCCGCGCCCGGTAAAAATCCGCCGGGTTTGTAGGAATAAGGGTTGTTTTCGGCAAGGCGGAACGGGCCGAGCGGGCTGTCGCCGACATACACGCCGTCGGAATAGGTGTTGTACTGCGTGCCCGGCGCGGCGTACTGGAGATAGTATTTCCCCTCGTGCTTGTCCATCCACGCGCCTTCGATATATGGCTTGTTCGTGAACATACCGCGAATCAGCGGCTTGATATGGTCCGGTATATTCGCCTCCGGAACGCCCTGCGTTTTCACAAACGCCTGATACTTCGCATACACCTCCGCTTCGCTTGCGGGCAGGATGCTGTTGTCCTCGCCGATGCGTTCATAGCCGATGGTAAAGGGATGTCCTTCGATCAGCGGGATCGGCTCGCCCTTCGGATTCATGGTCTCGGGATCCAGCTCGACGCCATAGATCGGCTTCTCGTTCGAGCAGCCCCAGTAGAAATAAATGCGTCCGTTGTCATCAACAAACAGGTTGGGATCCCAATACGGGAACGTCCCCTCGAGCTTTTCATACGGTCCGTTCAGGATGTCCCTCGTACGCCAGCGGTCGCAGTTGTGCTCCCGATTGGATGCGCAGAAGTACACCCATTCGCCCAACACGCGCACGTCCGGGGCGTAGTCGTAAAGCGGAAGCTCACCCAGCAGCGGCTGAAACGACCAGTCATTGAGATCGTCCGAGACCCACACGCCCAGCGTCATGGACGCAAAGATATAGTACCTTCCCTTGAAGCAGATCATGGAAGGATCGGCCGCCTCGCGGCAGATCTGAAGCTTCCCGCCCAGGCGCGGGTCCTGATTGAACTGATAGCGATAGCAGAGGTTGATCGGATTACAGTAATACTTCATAATGATGCGCTCCCTCGTTCAGTTGATGTGTCTCGCCGTTCGGCAGAAGCAGCGTTGCCGCGCAGGGGACGGTACAATCAAATGTCAGCTTTTCGTTCTCATACCGCCATGCGCTCTTGACCGTTCCGAACGGCGCTTGCCACGCGGCGCTTGCATAGCCCAGAGAAGCATCCGGCTTCGGACAAAGGAACAGTCCGTCCGCCGTCTTGCGAATACCGCAGACGCCGCCAATGAGCCAGCCGGTGATCGCGCCGTAGGAGTAATGATTCAGCGAATCGTGCACCGTGCCGTCCTCCCGAACGCCGTCCCATGTCTCCCAGATCGTGGTTGCGCCTTTCTTGACCGCATAGAGCCAACTCGGACAGGCGTCCTGTAAAAGCAGCCGATACGCGGTATCGACATGACCGTGATCCGCCAGCACACGACAAAGGTCGGGTGTGGACAGAAAGCCGGTGTTCAGACGGTAACCGTTCCGCTTCACAAGGTCGTTCAGATCGTCCGCCGCCGTCTGCGTATCAGCGCCTTCCAGGAGATTGAACGCAACGGGACGCACATAGGCACATTGCCGTGCAGAGGTGATCTTCCCGTTTTCGGTCAGCGTAAAGTGATATGCCTTCTTTGCATTCTCGGCGATCGCGGCATAGGTTGCCGCGTCTTCGGGTTTGCCTAAAATCGAGGCAATTTGGGAAACCAGCGAAGCGGAGCGATAATAGTATGCCGTCGCCACCTCCGGCGCGCCCTTGGTCATGTTCTCCCGCATCGCCTGCATGGAGGGGATATCCGGCTCCAGCCATTCACCGAAATGGAAGCCCGTATCGACGAGCGCATCCCGATAGGGATTCTTTTTGTTTTCCCGCCGCGTCTTCTTTGCCCGTTTCGTGCAGAAATTGAGCCAGCGGGTCATCATCTCATAGTTTTCTTCCAGGATTTCCGTCTTTCCATATGCTTCATAGAGTGCCCACGGCACAAGCACGCAGGCGTCGCCCCAACCGGCGGAGCCCTTGATGATGCGGCCGATGATGCCGGTGACGTTGTTCGCGGGCGCAATGTTCGCAACCTTGCCGTCCTTGCCCTGCGCTAGCCGGCATTCCGCAAGCCATTTCCGAAGCACCGGATAGCAATCCATCAGCATGACCGCGGTCGGCGCAAACACGCCCGCGTCGCCGGTCCATCCGGCGCGTTCGCGCGTCGGGCAGTCGGTCGGGATGTCGCAGAAGTTGGAGCGCATGGACCAGAGCGAGTTTTCAAACAGCCGGTTCACGTCCACGTTGCCGCACTTGAAGAAACCGACCTGTTTCATATCGGAGTAAACGGCGATCGAGGTGCCTTCGATTTGCTCCGGATCAAGGTCCGTTTCGAGCTTTGCGTAGCGGAACCCGAAGATGCAAAACATTGGGTGCCAGACGTTCAGCCCGTCCTTGCAGATGTAGGTGATCTTCTGCGGAATGCCACCGTTCTTGTTGCGCGCGCCGGGATCGTAGTTCGACTGCGTGAAGTTGCCGTTTTCGTCGAGCGTCTCGCCGTGCCAGAGCGTGATTTGCTGTCCCGCCTTTGCCTGTACCCTGAGTTCGGTATAGCCCGCTAAGTTTTGTCCGAAGTCAAAGACTGTTTCGCCGTTGGGCGTTTTTAAGAGTTTCCCCGAAAAGTGCTCCTGTTCTTTGATCGGCACGGTTTCGGTGGGAACGAGATTTGAAAAACCGAACTTCCGTACCGTCACGCCGTGCCAAGCGGAGATCGTTTCCTTCCGCGCGTCATAGACCTCGCCGAGCTCCATATCATTTTCGCGCACGGGGCCGTCCTGCGACGCTTCCCATGTTTCGTCGGATACAAGCAAGATGTCGCCGTCCGTTTCCAGCTGGCAGAGCAGCGCAAGGTCGCTGCCGGAAAGGTTGCGGCTGCCGTCAATGCCGTTGTTGCCGCGATACCAGCCGTCACCGAGCGTGACAAGAAGCTCGTTTTCGCCGTCCTCGATCAGCTCGGTCACGTCATACGCCTGCACCTGCAGGCGCTTTTGATAATCGTCCACGCCGGGGGCCAGCACGAAGTCGCCGACGCGCCTGCCGTTCAGCACCGCGGTATAGAGACCGTGACAGGTGATGAAAAGAACGGCGCTTTGCGGTTTCTTTGCCGTGAACACGCGGCGCAGCACGCTTGCGGGCTGCCGCTGCTTTTTGTCGTGCTTCGGCTCGGGATCGATCCACTTTGCACGCCATTCCGAAGGATACAGATTGGGTAAAAACATCGATTTCATATTATTTCCTCGCATTCAGCCATTTAGCGGACAGTTCCAAGCTTTTGATCGGATCCTTGTCGATCCAGTTTTTATGACTTTCCAGAATGACGTCGGTCACGCCGTCTTCTTCGGCGATTTTCCGCAGTCCGTCCAGATCCATGCTGCCGGTGCCGAGCTCCATGCTGTCCGCCTTTAATATCGGCGTCATAACGGAACCGTTCGTTCTGCTGCCCCGGTCGGTGACATGCCAAAGCTTCATGCGATTTCCGAGCCGCCGCATCCAAGCCTTTGCGTCCGCGCCGGCGTCGGTGAACCAGTAGCTGTCGAACTCGAAGCCCAAAAGCGCGGGATCGGTTTCGTCGATCAACAGATCGTAGGCGGTCCGGTCCGGCGAAACGTGCAGCAGTTCTGCGTTGTGGTTGTGATAGAGAAGCGTCCTGCCGTTCGCACGGACGGTTTCGCCGACCTTGTTGAGCCGCGCCGCAAGCTGTTTCACTTCGGCTTCGCTGCCGTAATCAAAGCGATACATGCCGGTGATGACAAGCCGGTTCGTGCCGAGCTTTTCCGCGTCCGAAAGCACCGCCTCCGGCTCGCGTTCCAAACTCCCAAGATCGGTATGCAAGCTTACGCATTCCAAGCCAGCTTCCTTTAAGAGCGCCGCCCAGTCGAGCTTTCCGCCCTTGCCGGTCGGCATGCCGGCGGCTTTGGTCAGCATCCGCACAAAGAACGACGTCGGATGGATCATAAAGCGGTTGAGCTCCAAACCGTCGTAGCCCGCGGCTTTGATGCGCCCGAGCGTCTCCCTTGCTGCTTCTTCCGTGCCCGTTACGGTGCCGAGCATGATCTGTTGAACATAAGTTTTCATTTTTTGATCCCCTGCAAAACACGATTCAGCTGTTTAATGCTTTGTTCGTCGGCGCCTGCCTGCTTCAATAAGCTCAGCATCGTCATGCGCCCCATCATCCGCTGCAATGCCGGATTGTCCTTGACCGCGTCGGCGACATCGCCGCGCGACGCGGACGCGTTTGCCATCATCTGCTCGATGACCGCGCCTGCCTGCGCATGCGCGCGAAGCTCCGCGAGGGTATCCGCGACGGAGAAGCAGGTTGGATCGTTCTCCTCCGCATCGAACCAGTTGGTGACGGAGGACGCCGCTTTATTGAAGATATAACTTTCGTCCGGATGTTCGGCTCGCGTGATCTGCATGGTATCGGTTGCGTCGGCGGCGCGCGCCTCGATCCGATGCGTGCCTCTGAGCGGAATGCGGAAGCGGAACACGGTTTTGCCGACCTGTGTACCGATCAGCTCGCCGTCCGCATAGAGGGAAACTGCGTCGCAGTTGGAATAGACCTTGATTTCGGTCTCGTCCTCACAGCGATTGACATAGCGTTTGCCGCACAGATGCACGAACGGCTCGGTCTTGTTCCATGCCGCTTTGTAGAGATAGAACGCATCCTTTTTCGTCTGACGGTCGAAGGTCACAAGCCCCTTTTGGTTCTCGCCGTGTTTGCCGCCCTCGTCCCTGCCGTCGGCGGCGAAGTCAAAGAGATTCCACACATGCGTCGCCCACAGATACGGACGCGCCTCGATCATACGCAGCATGTGCTCATGGTAAAGCGCCTGATACTCCTCGGTGTAGTCGCCCTTTTCGGGATGGGAGGAATGGAACGCTGGATTGGCGTCCGCGCCGTATTCGGAAAACCCGATCACGCGGTCGGGATATTTTGCATGGTATTCGTCGAAGAACTCGTCGGTCTGTTCGAGCTCGCCCAAATACCAGCCGAAATAGAGGTTGTAGCTGTTGAGATCGGGAATCGTAAGGATCGGGCTGTCGGTTTCGAGCATAAAGACGTTCGCCATGACGGTCTTTCTCGTCGGATCGAGCCGGTGACAAAGGTCGTTCAAAAGCCGGTGATTCTCCAGAAGATCCTCGTTCACCGCGCTTGCCGCCGTGATTTCGTTAGAAAGCCCCCAGACCGCAATGCTCGGGTGATTGTAGCATTGCGTGATCAGCTCGCGCATCTGCTTAAGCGTATTTTCCCGCCCGTTTTTCATGTGCATGGTGATATAGGGAATCTCCGCCCAGACCACGATGCCGTTCTCGTCGCAGAGATCATAGAATTCCTGCGCGTGCTGATAGTGCGCAAGCCGGACCGTGTTCGCGCCGAGCTCTTTGATGATCGCCATGTCGGCGGCGTGATCGGCATAGGACAAAGCGTTGCCTTTGCCCTTCCGATCCTGATGGCGGGCGACGCCGCGCAGCGGATAGACCCGCCCGTTCAGCAAAAAGCCCTGTTCGGGATCGAAGCCGAACACGCGGCAGCCGAAGCGGGATTTAATCTCGTCGCCGCTCATCAGTGTCGCGCGCGCGCTATAAAGATAAGGATCGTTCACGCCGTCCCACAGACGCGCGTTTTCGATCGTGAAAGACGCTTTTGCATGCCCGTTTTCGGACGGAACGGTTTTCGTTTCACCGTTGACGGTGACTGTCACGGCGTCGGCATTCTGCCACGTTTCCACGGTGACCTTCGCCGTCTTTGTCGAAAGATCGACGGTCGGCGTGACCTTGATGCCGGGCGTGCCGTCCTTTAAAAGTTCAAAATGCTGTTCGGGAACGGTAATCAGGCGCACCTCCCGATACAGCCCGCCGTAAAACGTAAAGTCCGCTTTCTGCGGATAGACGCTTTGGCTGTCGCGGTTGTCCACCGAGATCGCAAGCACGTTCGTTTTGCCGAGACGCCCGGTCAATTCCGTGCGGAACGTCGCATAGCCGCCCTCGTGATGCGCAAGCTTTTCGCCGTTTAAGAATACCTCTGCGGTATGGTTTGCGCCGTTGATCTCAAGGAACAGCCGTTCGCCCGCCGTTTCTTCTTCGGAAAGCTCCCGCACATACCAGCAAAGCCCGCGGTGATAATCGTTGCCGCCGTCCTGTCCGTCCACTGCATTCCACGTATGCGGAAGTGTCACCGCTTCGCCGCGCGCGGCATACTGCATTGCCGTCTCCTCGTTTAGCTCCGCTTTCAGAAACCGCCATCCGTCACTGATCGTCCGAATCGTTCTCATTCCGTAAAATCTCCTTTTTATGATGGTATCAGCATACCATGCCATTTGGGATCGGCGTTAGAAATGATTTGCGATGAATAGAAGGATTATGCTTCCTTTCCGGTATTTCCCGCCCGATAGTCCGAAGGCGTGACGCCGTACTGCTTTTTGAAGACCTTGACAAAGTAATTGTTGTCCAGATACCCGACGTAGGCGGAGATCTCCGAGATGGGTGTATCACCGGATCGCAGCATGGACGCCGCTTCCTCGCAGCGCAGGGCGGCGACATACTGTGAAATGTTCATGCCAACCTCCTTTGTGAACGTACGCGACAGATGCGACGGAGACATGCCCACATGATCGGCAAGCTGTTCCAGGCTGAGATTCTGGGAGAAATTGTGCCGCAGGGTGTCCGCCGCCTTGCGGACAGGCGCAGAGTAGCTGCCAAATCGGCTGCGCGCGCGATCCACCGCCTCGGCAAGTGCAACGAGCATATTTTGGGAAATCTGAATCTTCCTCTGTACGCTCGTTTCCGCCTGCATCCGCTGCACCGCGCGCTGTGTGATCTCGTTGACCTCCACCACGGAAGCGCCGCCGTTTTCCGCCGCCTTGCGGGCAAGCGCACGGATGATCGCCAACGAAACGTTGACGTCCTGATAGACCGCGCTGACGTAGCGCTTGTCCCTTAACCCCGCGCTTGCCATGCGCTGATAGGCGATCAGTACGTTTTCCGCATCCCCTTTTTCGATGGTGCGCAAAAACTGGTTTTCCAGTTCATAACGGCGGTAGATGCTGCTGTAATCGAGGTTTTCATCATAATTCTGTTTCGGAAGCTTTTTCGTCTCCGGGTAGTCGTCGATCCGCGCAAGCGTGTACACAGGCGCATCCGGGCAGAACGCCTGCACGCAGGCGAGGACCGCGTCGATTGCGCGCGACATGCCGCACAACGGGAAATTGCTGTAATAGAGCCGGATCGATTCGGCGTACGAACCCGGAAGACCCGCCGAGAGCATGACACGGCGCGTACGCTCCAGATCGAACTCCCGCCGCACAAACGGTCCGAGCGCTATGGGAACGCCGTTTAAGAGAAAGAACAGCGAACAGATGCCCAGCCGATCGCGAAACTCGTAGAGCACCGCCGGTTCGATCTCTTTGAACAGCGGCTTCATCACCTCCGCCCGAAACATCGGCTGCAGCGCAGGATGATAGCAGTATTTCTCTTCATACTGAATCAGATAAGCGTCATTCAGCACATCGGTATCGACGTTGACGTGCAAAAGGTTCTTGAGTACCGAACAAAACAGCGCGCAGTCCATCTTTTTTCTCCAACCCGACAAGTTTTTTCTAATATTAGCATATATTTTCTAACTTTACAAGGGTCGGATCCGCTATGATACAGGTACCGAAAGGGCAGAAAAACAAACGGAGGAGCTATTTATGGGTAAACAAAAGGAAGCGGTACAGACCGGGGCCGTACAGTACCGCAGAGCGAAAACATCGCATATCGCTTTGAGCCAGATGACCGGCATCATGCAGATGGCATTCTATGTCCTCTTGGGCTATGCCGCATACATCGGCAATCTCGGATTCGCCATCACCACCGCGCTGGTCGGCGTTCTCATCACGCTGTCCCGCGTATTCGACAGCATCACCGATCCGATCATTGCGCTTTTGATCGAAAAATTCAATTCCAAGCACGGCAAGATGCGTTTCTTCCTGATCATCGGCTGGCTCTTCATGGCAGGCGCGACCACCCTGATGTGCAACGTCTTTGCCGGAAAGTTCAGCTTCGGCGCAAACGAAGCGCTGTCCAACTGGAAGGGCGTACTGGTCTTTATCCTGATCTATGTGCTGTACATCATCGGCTACACCTTCACAAGCTGCATCGGCGCTCTGAGCGGCAACATTCTCACCAACGACCCGAAGCAGCGTCCGACGCTGGGCGTCTGGTCCACGATCTACTCCTACCTCTCCCCGATGATCGTCGCAGGCGTCATCACGACCGTCATCCTGAAAAAGTGGGGCATCCCGTTCGTCAACGAAGCGGGCGTCACGGACTACAACTGGACCGTCAAAGTGTTCCAGATGTCCAACCTTCTGGTTGTGGGCGTTTCCTTCATCGCGCTGGTTCTGACCTGCATCGGTCTGACGCCGTACGACAAGCCCGAAAACTTTGTCGGTCTCAAAAAGAGCCATAACCCGACGCTTCGCGAAATGTTCTCCCTGCTCAAAGAGAACAAGGAGCTCGACCGCTACATCGTGGCCGCCTGCTCCGATAAGCTGGCACAGACCGTCGGCGGACAATCCGTCATCGTCACGCTTCTGTACGGCGTTCTCCTGGGTTCCATGATCGGATCGTCCATCGTATCCATCGTCGCCATGCTGCCCTCCATCATCTTCGCGATCTTAGGCGCACGCATGGCAGGCAGACAGGGCAACAAGAAGGTCATGGTCAAATGGACCTGGGTCTGCATCTTCTGGAACATCGCGTTCTCCGCATTCCTGCTGTTCGTTCCGGCAAAGAGCGCATCCGGCATCGGTCTGCCGCTGATCCTGTTCTTCCTCTTAATGCTCGGCAACAATGCTCTGAAGATGATCGTCTCCACCGCAACCAACGCCATGCGCATGGATATCGTGGACTACGAGCTGTATCGCTCCGGAAATTATCTGCCCGCTACGGTCAGCGCGGTTTACTCCTTTGTCGATAAGATGATCAGCGCACTCGCGCCGATGCTGGCAACGCTTTTGATCGGCATCGTCGGCTATACCGGCTCGAAGATCCCGCAGGGCACCGACATGCTGACGCCGGGGATCCGCTGGATCACCGTTGCGCTCTTCTGCGGCATGCCGATCATCGGCTGGGTCTGCACGATCCTTGCCATGAAGAAGTTCTCTCTGACCAAGGAAAAGATGGAAGAGATCCAGATCGCCATCGCCGAGAAAAAAGCCGAAGGCGAAGCGGAAACCAAGGCGGAGCTCGTCGAGGAAACCGCTGCGGAGATCGTAAAGGAATAACAATCAGATCCGATTCTGCGGGCCCGTGGTTTTCACGGGCTCGCTGTATAGAAAGGACAGGCAATGAAATACAATCTGGATATGACCCTCAAACAATTGGGCGAGGATGACGGCGCGGCGGCGATCTTCGACCGCTTTGTGCCGGGCATGCGCGAAAAGATGGGACACAATCCCATGGCGGCAAACTTCTCCCTGAGAAAGCTGCTATCCTGGACAGGCGGGGCGATCCCGAACGACGCCGTAAACGCCTTGGATGCAGCGCTGAAAGAATATGGTAAGACCGCGGACTTTACTCCGACGGAAAAAGCAAAGATCGCGGCGTATCAAAAAATCGCGGAGGCAGACGCGCTGCACGCCGCAGAGAAGGCCGAAAAGCCCGATCGGTTGCATGGCGCGATCTATCCCGGCAAGACGTGGCTCGATACCAAGGGCGAGCGCATTCAGGCGCACGGCGGCGCGATCCATTGTGAGGACGGCGTTTATTACTGGTACGGCGAGAACAAGGAGCACACCGACGGCAAAAACGGGATCTGGACCTGGGGCATCCGTGTCTACCGCTCAAAGGATCTGATGAACTGGGAGGATCTCGGACTCTTGATCCCGCCCAACCTGGACGATCCGAATTCCAATCTGTTCCCGGAGATGCGCGTGGATCGTCCGCACATCCGCAAGTGCGCCGCCACCGGCAAATACGTCGCATGGATCAAGCTTTCCGGCGAAGAGGCGTGCTTCCTTGTGATGCAGGCGGACGCGTTTCTCGGACCGTATGAGACCGTGCGCGAAAACTACAATCCCCTCGGCTGCAAGGTCGGCGATTTTGACATTGTGCAGGATGAAAACAGCGGCAAGGCGTATCTCTATATGGACGCCGACCACAAGGGCGTGTATTGTTTGGAAATGTCGGACGATATGCTTTCCGCAGAGCATAAGGTATCCGAGCAGTATATGGGGCTGATCCCGCCGTTTACCCGGGAAGGGATCGCGCTCTTTGAACGCGAGGGACGGAAATACATGCTTTCAAGCGGCATGACCGGCTACATTCCCAATCAAAGCGATTCCGCAGTTTCCGCCGCATGGGACGAACCGTTCGTCTCGAAAGGCGATCCCTATGTGGACGATGAAACAATGTCGAGCTTCAACAGTCAGTTCACGCAGGTCTTCAAACTGCCGGACCGCGATCTCTATATTGCGCTGTCGGATCGCTGGGTGCCCGAATATCCCGTGGACGCCGCGCGCGCCGATCTTCTGCGCCGCTGCGTGGCGTCGCGCTACGATCCGAAGCACTATCAGGCGACGGAGGAGGAACAAAAGGAGCTTGCCGCCGCCCCGATGCTGGAAACGGCAAACACGTCGATCGCCGATTACGTTTGGCTTCCGCTGGAATTCGACGGCTGCCGCGTATGCATCCGCTGGCAGGATCGGTGGAGAATTTAAATGCAAAAGCTGTCTCACAAAAAGAGGCAGCTTTTTTCTGATTGACGATTCAGTGTTTTTGTGATCATCTCCGCAACCTCCTGCGGGGATTCTGTGCAGTCACGGTCGAGCCACAGCTTCAGCATGCTCAAAACGCCCGCTTTGAAATATTGGTAATAATACAGCATGTGCGTTTCATCTGTCACGCCTCGGGAAATAAAGACCGGCTTTAGGTACTTATCCCATACAGTCTGCATCCCCGCTTCCATCGAGACATCCAGATGTGTCTTAAGATAGCTTCGATAAAAGCTTCTGTAATTGCCGATGAACGCCACCATCGGGATCAGCGCTTCTGGGGTAAGCGTCTCAAGATCCGGTTTGAGCCCGCCCTGCTTCATCGCCGCGACCAGCTCCAGCTGGATCGTGCGCTCCGTCTTTTCCATCAGGTCGAAGATATCCAGATAGTGCCGGTAAAAGGTTGAGCGATTGACCTTCGCCGTGCGGCAGATGTCGCCGACGGTCGGCGTTTTTTCCTGTGCCAAATAGCCAAGCAGCGCCTGCTGCATGCGCCGGTCGGAATCCTTTCGCAATTGATTGTTTTCGGTGTTCATATAAGCTCCTTTCGCATCCGGCGATAGTAGATCACAAAGATCAGCATGGACAGCGCGGCAGCAAGCACGTCGGTCGCAAGATGCGACGCGGCGATGCCGTAAAGACCGAACAGCGCATGAAAAAGATACAGAAGCGGAATCAGGATCAACCCCTGCCGCAGCAGCGAAACGACGATAGCGGCGCCGGCTCTTTTCGTCGCCTGCAGGAAGTTCGTGGAAAGGTAGACAAAGCCCAGAAACGGCGCGCCCGCGATCAGCCAGAGGATCATGCGCTCGCCGAGCGCAGCAACGGCTTCCTCCTTCAAAAACAGCCCGATCACCCAGCGACGGAAGAAGAAGCAGACCGCTGTCGCCGTCAGCCCCACAAGAACCGTCAGAAGCGCGGTCTTTTGCAGCGACTCCTTGAGCCGCGCTTGGTTTTTCGCGCCGTAGTTGTACGCCATCAGCGGCTGTACGCCCATACAGATGCCCATCTGCACGAGTGAGATCATCATGCTTGCCTTGCTTGCCGCCGACATTGCCGCGATCGCGTCCGTGCCGTGCGTACTTAAAAGCTGATTGGAAAACGTGGAGGCAAAGCCGCTCAAAAACGTGCTGACCCCGTTCGGAACGCCGAGCGCCAAAATGGAACCGAGAACCGCAGGGCTTTTGATCGCACGCTTCAGGTCGAGGGAAACGACCGCCGCATGGCGTTTGATATAGAACAAATAACAGCAGGTTGCGACGAGGTTTCCGAGCACCGTTGCGACGGCCGCGCCGGTCACACCCCAGCCGAATACGAGGATAAACAGCGGATCGAGCAGAATGTTGGTCACCGTTCCCGCAAGGTTGCCGATCATGCCCTCCTTCACCGCGCCTTCCGCACGGATCAGCGCAGAGGTTGTGGATGCGGTCAGCATCAACACCGTGCCGAGGGCAAGGACGCGCAGATACTGTTTGGCGTCGTCCCACATCTCCGGCTGTGTGCCTAAAAATCGCAGCAGCGGATCGGTGAACACAAGCAGCAGGATCGTCACGATCGCGCCGAGCGCAATCCCGAAATAGAAGCAGACGCTTGCGGCGTTCTTTGCCTTTTCCGCGTCCTGTGCGCCGAACGCAACGGAGATCACGGTGCTTGCGCCGATCCCAAGCATGGTACCGAGCGCCATGATGATCGAGAATACCGGACTGACGATGGAAACGGAAGCCACCTTTGCCGTGTCGCCGAGCTGGGCGATGAAAAACGTGTCCGCCATATTGTAAAAGATCATGACGAGAATCGACAGCAGCGCAGGGACCGTCAGAATGGCAATCGACTGCCACACCGGCTGATCCCGAAACAGTTTTTCATGCTTTGCGTTCATATCGTGCCGTCCCTTCCGTTTTTCTGTATCCATTTTACAAAACGGCTCATACAAAAACAAGCGTCAATATTGCAATATTTGTTGCAGTAATGATGCTTGCTGTGTTTACAGGCAGAAATACCTGCGTGCGTTGTCAAAGGAGATGCCGCGGACAATGCGATCAAGCGTTTTTTCATCGTTCGGGAACTCTCCATCTTCGACCCATGTTCCTAAGAGATCGCAGAGGATGCGGCGGAAATATTCGTGGCGGGCGTAGCTTAAAAAGCTTCTCGAGTCTGTCAGCATGCCGACAAAGGTCGCAAGATGCCCCTCGGCGGCGAGATCGATTAGCTGCGTCTGCATGCCCTTTTTGTGGTCGTTGAACCACCATGCGCTGCCGAGCTGCAGCTTGCCGGGCACGTCGCGCTGAAAACAGCCCATGACCGTCGCAAGCGCCGCGTTGTCGTTTGGATTCAGCGAATACAGGATTGTCTTCGGCAGCTCGTTGGTTTCGTCGAGCGCGTTCAGAAACGCGGCAAGATCGGAGATGCTTACGGTGTCGCCGATCGAATCGACGCCCACGTCCGGTCCGAGTGTGCGGTACACGCGCTTTGCGTTGTCACGGATCACGCCGAAATGCAACTGCATTACCCAGCCGAGACGCGCGTAGGTGCGTCCGAGAAACAGCAGCAGCGCCGTCTTGAATTGCGCGATTTCCTGCGCAGATATTGCTTCGCCGTCGCGCCGCTTTTGAAAGATCGCTTCCACCGTTTCCGAAGATGCCGGCGCATACGGCACGGCGGCAAGTCCGTGATCGGACACGCGGCAGCCGTGCACGTCAAAGACGTCCGCACGGAGACGGAGCGCTTCGCATAGCTCCGAAAACGTATGAACGAAAACTCCCGCCGATTCGGAAAGCCGGTCAAGATAGGAAAGCCAGTCCGCCTTTTCGATCCCGAGCGCCTTGTCGGGACGGAAGCTCGGCAGCACCTTGACGGTAAAGCCGCTGTCCGCGATTTGCCTATGCCATTCAAGCGAATCCGCGGGATCGTCGGTCGTGCAAAGCGCCGCCACATCCGAGCGCAGGATCAGGTTCCTTGCGGAAAACGCGGGGTCACGGAGCTTTTCATTGCACAGATCGAACACTGCATCGGCGGTCTCTCCGTTCAGAACGCCGTCATAGCCAAAGTAGTTTTTAAGCTCCAGATGGCTCCAGTGATACAGCGGATTGCCGATCGCTAGGGAGAGCGTCTCCGCCCACTTTCGGAACTTTTCCCGGTCGCTTGCGTCGCCGGTGATAAAGCGTTCCGCAACGCCAAACGAGCGCATCAGCCGCCATTTATAGTGATCGCCGCCGAGCCAGAGCTCGGTTATGCTTAAAAAGCGCTTGTCCTCGGCAATCTCTTTCGGGCTCAGATGGCAATGGTAGTCGATGATCGGGCACTTTGCCGCGACGTCGTGATACAGCCGCTTTGCGGTGTCGGTTTGCAGCAGAAAGTCCGCATCCATAAACCGTTTCATGGCGTCCCTCTCAGCGCTTGACACGCGCGCCTGCGCCGCCCATGACTGCTTCGACCTCGTTAAGGCTTGCCATGGAGGTATCGCCCGGCGTCGTCATCGCAAGCGCGCCGTGCGCCGCGCCGTAGTTCACCGCTTTTTCGGCATCGCCCGTCGTGATCAGCCCGTAGATCAGACCGGACGCGAAGGAATCGCCGCCTCCGACACGGTCGAGGATCTCCAGCCCGTTGTACTCCTTCGATTGATAGATCTTGCCGTCTGCCCAACAGATCGCCTTCCAGTCGTTGACCGTCGCGGTCTTGACCGTGCGCAGCGTGGTCGCCACGACCTTGAAGTTGGGATACGTCTCCGCCGCGAGACCGATCATCTTGCGGTAGCCGTCCAGATTCAGTTCCTTGAGGTTTTCGTCGTTGCCTTCGATCTCAAAGCCGAGACACGCGGTGAAATCCTCCTCGTTGCCGATCATGACGTCGACGTACTTTGCGACCTCGCGATTGACCTCGCGCGCCTTTTCGAGCCCGCCGATCGCGCTCCACATGGAGGGGCGGTAGTTGAGATCGTAGGAGATCAGCGTGCCGTACTTTTTCGCCGCTTTGCAGGCGGCAATGACGGTTTCGCTTGCCTGTTCGGAAAGCGCCGCGTAGATGCCGCCGGTGTGCAGCCAGCGCACGCCGAGCGTGCCGAAGATATAGTCGAAATCAAAGTCGTCCGGCGTCGCCTGCGAGATCGCGGTGTTTGTCCGGTCCGAGCAGCCGATCGCGCCGCGGATACCGAAGCCGCGCTCGGTAAAGTTCAGCCCGTTACGGCAGATTCTGCCGATGCCGTCGGTCTTTTTCCAGTAGATCAGGTCGGTGGAGACGCCGCCCTGTTCAATGAGATCGCGCATGAGCTTGCCGACCTCGTTGTCCGCAAACGCGGTGATGACGCCCGCGTTCAGCCCGAAGCACTTGTGTAAACCGCGCACGACGTTGTACTCACCGCCGCCTTCCCAGACGCGGAAGGAGCGCGCGGTGCGGATGCGTCCCTCGCCGGGGTCGAGGCGAAGCATGACCTCGCCCAGCGATACGGCGTCAAAACGGCAGGATTCTTTCGGACGTAAGTTCAGTTCCATAGGTACCTCCTTATGCTCTCGCTTCTTCAACGATTCTTCCGGACTCTTTGCAGATGGCCGTGATCTCGTCCCAACGGTTGTTGTCGATCAGATCCGCGGTGACCATGTAGCTGCCGCCGCATGCCGCGATCACCGGGCACGCAAGATACTCCTTCAAATTCTTCAAGCTGATACCTCCTGTCGGCATGATCCTGAACATCGGAAACGGCGCGGCAAGCGCCTTGATCTTCGCAAGACCGCCGGACTGTTCGGCAGGAAAAAATTTCAGCACCTCCAAACCGAATTTCAGCGCCTGATGGTAGTCGGTCGCCGTCGTGCAGCCGGGAAAGATCGGAATGTTCTTTTCCTGCGCGTATGCCACAAGCTCCGGATCGAAGCCGGGCGTGACGATGAATTCGCCGCCCGCCGCGATCACCGCGTCGATCTGCGCGGTGTTCGTGACCGTACCCGCGCCGACCAACATCTCGGGGTTTGCTTCCTTCATCAGCCGGATCGCCTTGTCCGCGCCCGCCGCGCGGAACGTGATCTCCGCGATCGGGACGCCGCCCGCGCACAGGGCTTTGCCCAATAGCGCCGCGTCGCGTTCGGGGTGGTTGAGCTTGATGACCGGCACCACGCCGATCTCAGAAATGCGCTCATTCATTGCGTTCATATCCGTTCCTCCTTACACGCCGGAATACGCGGAGAATCCGCCGTCGATGGGCAGCGTCACGCCGGTGATAAAACTCGCTGCGTCGTTGTTCAGCAAAAACAGCACCGCTCCCGCAAGCTCCTTTTCGGAATCGCCGAAGCGTCCCATCGGGGTCGCGGCAAGGATCTTTCCGGTGCGTTCCGTCGGCGAGCCGTCCGGGTTGAACAGCAGCGCGTGGTTCTGCTTGCCCGCGAAGAAGCCCGGCGCGATCGCGTTGACGCGGATACCGACCTTAGAAAAATGCACCGCCATCCACTGCGTAAAGTTGGAAACGGCGGCCTTCGCGCCGGAGTATGCCGGAATTTTGGTCAGCGGCGTATAGGCGTTCATGGAGCTGATGTTTAAGATGTTGCAGCCCGGGCGATCCACCATCTGACGGGCGAATGCCTGCGTCGGGATCAGCGTGCCGATGAAGTTGAGATTAAAGACGAACTCCACGCCGGATTTGTCGAGGTCGAAAAAGCTCTTGGTCTCGCCCTCGATGTCGCCGACCTCGAAGTATTCCTTGTCGGTGGTGGCGCGGGGATTGTTGCCGCCTGCTCCGTTCAGAAGAATGTCACAGGGCCCGAGATCACGGCAAACCTGATCGGCGACCGCGTAACAGACGTCCTTATCGAGCACGTCGCAGGCATACGCCTTGGCGACGCCGCCTTCTTCGACGATTTCCGCGGCGAATCCGTTTGCCGCTTCAAAATTGCGATCCAACAGAGCCACCTTTGCGCCGGCTCTTGCCAGTACCTTGGCAAATGCGGAGCAGAGCACGCCGCCCGCGCCTGTGACAACGGCAACCTTGCCGGAAAGATCGGTGTTCAAAACGTTCTGTTTCATCTTATCTGCACTCCTTTTCTGTTTGTTCTTTGTCCATGAGATCCCATGCGCCGAGCATATACATGATACCGAGCGCGCGGTCGTAGAGTCCGTAGCCGGGGCGTACATTGCCCGGCTTTTCATCCCAGAGGTGCCGTCCGTGATCGGGACGGATATAGCCCGCAAAACCGCCGTCGTGATAAGCGCGCAGGATGTCGAGAATGCCGGTGTCGCCGTCGCAGTCGCGGTGACTCGCCTCGGAGAAATCGCCGTTTGCAAAGTGTTTTACGTTGCGAATGTGCGCAAACGCAATGCGGTCGACGTGTTTTTTCACGATCTCCGCCACGTTGTTTTCGGGATTCGCGTTTAAAGAACCGGAGCAGAGCGTAAGGCAGTTATATGGATCGTCCACCATCTTCAAAAACCGGTCGATGCTCGCTTCGTCCACCAGAAGCCGCGGCAGTCCGAAGATGTCCCACGGCGGGTCGTCCATATGCACCGCCATCTTGATCCCGGTCTCGTGACACACTGGCATGAGCTTTTCGAGAAAATACCGGAAGTTCTCCCAAAGCTTCTCCTTCGTTACATCCTTATATTTCTCAAACAGCTCGTCAAGCTTTGCCATACGCTCCGGCTCCCAGCCGGGGAAGCTCATATGATACTGTTCGGTGAAGCTCATGACGTATGCCGCCATCTCCTTCGGATCGTCCTGGATCATGTCCTTTTGATAAAACAGCGCGGTCGAGCCGTCGCCAACCGGATGGAACAAGTCGCTGCGCGTCCAGTCGAAGATCGGCATGAAGTTGTAGCAGATGACCTTCACGCCGAACGGCGCAAGGTTGCGGATGGTCTGGATATAGTTTTCGATGTACTGCTCGCGGGTGGGAAGTCCGATCTTGATATCGTCATGCACGTTCACGGATTCCACGACGTCCGCGTTGAATCCCGCCGCCTTGATCGTATTGACAACCTTTGCAATCTCGTCCGGCTGCCAGACCTCGCCGGGCATTTTGTCGTGCAGCGCCCAGACGATCGTTCTGACCCCGGGAATCTGTCGGATGTCCTGCAAAGTAATCCTGTCGTTTCCTTCGCCGTACCAGCGAAATCCCATTTGCATCGGCATTGCGTGCGCCTCCTTCTTTGTTCTGTTTTTATTGTAGCAAAAATCCTGTTTCGTTCCGATGGATTTGGTTGTTGCATATATTGCAAATCTTGCTATAATAGAGAGGGTGATGCATATGAAAAAGGAGCGCAGCACGGCGTTTAACCCGCGGCAATACATGCTCTCGCGGGACTTTGAAATCTATTATTACAGCGATCTGCATTTTCAAAGCGTCGGACGGCACAGTCACGACTATTATGAATTCTATTTCTTTGTCGAGGGCGCCGTTTCCATGGAACTGGGCGAACGCTGTTATCCGCTTTCGCAGGGGGATGTGATCGTGGTGCCGCCGGGCGTGCAGCACCGCGCGCTGCTCTCCGATCCGACCGTGCCCTATCGCCGGTTCGTGTTCTGGCTCAGCCGGGATTATGTGGATGCGCTTTCCCAACAGTCTTCGGACTATACCTATCTTACGCGCCGTGCCGAAGCCGCAAACGGTAGGCTTTGGCACTTCGATGTGCTCACCTTCAATACGCTCCGCGGCGAACTCTTTGCCCTTTTGGACGAACTGCATGCTGATCGCTTCGGCAAACAGACGCAAATCAATCTGAATATTTGCAATCTGCTGCTGCGCCTGAACCGCCTTGCTCATGAGCAGACGCACCGTCCGACCAAAAAAGAAAGCGTATCGACCTACGAGGCGATCACCGCCTTTATCGATACACATCTTGAAGAACCGCTTTCGCTGGATCGGATTGCGCAGGCGTTCTATCTCAGCAAATACTACATTGCCCATCTCTTTCAGCAAAGCGTCGGGCTCTCGATCCACCAATATCTCAGCAAAAAGCGCCTCGCCGCCTGCGCCGCCGCGATCCGCTCCGGCGCAAAGATCACCGAGGTATGCCGCACCTACGGCTTCGGCGACTACACCGGCTTCTACCGCGCATTCCGGAAGGAGTACGGCATGTCGCCGTCCGACTACCGCGAGATCGCCGTGTCCGCCGAAGGCGAAAGTAAATAGCATGTTAAACTAAACAATATACTATTATCGGCTGCACAATCTGATTGTGCAGCCTTTTTCCCGTTTTTACTGGGTTCTCTTTGCCTGGGAAACGTCAGAACTGCTCAAAAATGGCTCAAAATGCACAATGCCATTGTACTGTCAGATCCCTTTCTTTTCGCTACACTTCAACATGTGAAGTGGATCAAAGCTTTCATCGTCGAACCGGACAGGAATTCGTACTGCGATCACGACCGGCATCTTGCGCAGATTGATCGTTCCTTGGTAAACGGATGTGCTGAAAAAGCAGCACTGAACCGGACAAAAAATGTCCGGTCCGTTTTTCCCTGAATACCTGGCTTTTTTGCTCTTCGGAGCCAAAAAAACAAGGTAAAAACCCTCAAAAAACGGACATTTTTTGTCCGGGTCAAACGAATAAAAACAGTGTATGCTTTCGTTGAAAAATGCAAGGGAGGGTGACATTCTACGTCAGGGTGTTTTTTGCCTAAATATCTGGGCTTTCTGCTCTTTTAGGCCAAAAAACAAGGCAAAAACCCCTCAAAATTGGCCATTCTGCGTCAGGGTCAAACGGAGAAAAAGGCTTTACACTGTTCCTGTAAAAAAAGTTGGAACGATACTGCCAAAATTTGGCAGGTTGGTTTTTGGCTGAATATCTGGATTTTTTCGTTTTTCGTTAACGATAATCGATAAAAACAGGCCAAAAAACTACACTTTTCTGTCAGGGTCAAACAGCATCAAATACGCTATCATGATTATGCTGACCGGATCAATAGAGGAATAAGGATCTGATCAGCAGAGGATATACCGGTACATCGTAACCGTCATCGCTGCGGGACGCCGCTTTGTAAGAAACCGAAGATTTGTAAAGCACGAAAGCGAGGAAAAGAACGGACATGAAGAACTATCAGAACATTGCGGAACTTCCCTTTACGCTGAGCGTAGAGGAACTGGCGGCATTCTTAGGGATCTCGCGGGTCGGCGCGTATAACCTGGCGCATTCCGAAGGATTCCCTACCCTGCGGGTCGGCAAACGGATCCTGATCCCCAGAGATCGGTTCCTGGACTGGATGAATGGTCAGATGGAGGCGTGACATGGCGAAGCGTACGACCTTTTATGTGACCACCGATCTGTTTGAAGCGGATATCCCTTCCAAGGCAAAGCTGGTTTTGACCTATTTATCCCGCTGCGCAAACCGGCAGGGCACATGTTTCCCTTCTGTGGGAACGATCGCAAAAGCCTGTGGGATCTGCAAGAACACGGCGCGCAAGGCGCTGTATGCGTTGGATGCGGCAGAGATCATTTCGATCACGGCACAATTCGAACCGTGCAGGAACGGCAATCGCCGGAGAAAGACGAATCTCTATACGCTGCATTGCCCTACCGCAAAGAATACACATACCCCGGTGCAGCAGCTGTACGGGGGTGGTGCAGCAGATGGCGGGGAAATAAATAACAATAGCAATATGATAACGGCCGTTCCGTCTGTCGGTATAACCGGACCGGACGAGACGGAACTGGAGCGGATCCTGGATCGATTGGATCTTCACCTGTATGAGGACAGGGATTTCGGACGGGCGATCGAACAGGCGATCCGTACGATGTACTACGCTGATTCGATCAAGGTAAACGGCAACCGGATCCCGCAAGGCGCTGTCCGGAACGTGCTGGAGGATCTTACGATCGATCACATCGATCATATCCAGCGCATGCTGAACGAATACGGTTACGACGTCACCAAGGGCGAAAACTATCTGATCTCCTGTATCTACAACGCCCCGATCGACTGCACGGTGCAGGACTACGCCGTGCGACATGCCTGAACGGGTTCGGGGCGTCCCTGCAAGCATCGCGCGTTTGTACCCATGCGACGCCGCATGCGTCCTTGCAAGCATGGGGTTTGTCATGACACGAAGTGTCCATGCAAGCATAGCATTTGTCATGACAAACGCGCTTGTCGGGTCACGCCCCGAACCCCTATGCCGCTTTTCACGGAGAAAGGAACAATCAAAATGCGTAAAAGAAAAAGAACGCTTCAGGTATACCTGAATGAGAAAGAATACGAAAAGCTGGACTACATCTGCGCACTGAGCGGACTGACGCGGTCTTCCGCGATCCGGAAGATGATTCTGGAGCGAGAAATCAAACAGCGTCCGAATACGGATTTCATGTCGCTGAACGAAGAAATCTACCGGATCGGGATCAATGTGAATCAGATCGCGCTTAAAGCGAACCAGCTGCATATCACAAATGAGGATCTGACGGAAGCAAAAGCGCTGATGAAAAAGATCATTAAGACGCTCGACGACTGGCGGAGGTTCTGGGCATGGTAACACAGGGTGAGCAGATTCAGGCGGTCGATCTCTCCTTGATCCGACCGTTTCACGATCATCCGTTTCACGTCAATGACGATACGGAAATGGAAGCACTGAAAGACAGTATCCGGGAGAGCGGGCTGCTGACGCCGGCGATCGTAAGACCGAAGGGCGACGGGACCTATGAAATGATCTCCGGGCACCGGCGCATGGCGGCGTGCAAAGCGCTCGGGCTCAATAAGATGCCGGTGATCGTCCGTGAGTTGGACGACGACACCGCCACGCTCATGATGGTGGACGCCAACCGGCAGCGGGAGCATCTGCTGCCTTCGGAAAAGGCGTTCGCCTACCGGATGCGGATGGAAGCGCTTTCAAGGCGCGGACATTATGTCCGTGACATGGAGCGGGAAACCGGTGAGAACGGTAAGATGATCCAGCGCTATATTCGGCTGACGTATCTGATTCCGCCGCTTCTCAGACTGGTGGATGAAAACAAAATGGGCATTACGCCCGCCGTGGAGCTTTCCTATCTCGCGGAAGAAGAGCAGGAATACGTTCTGCAGGCGATCGAGACGGAAGAGCTCATTCCGTCGGTCGCGCAGGCGAAGGAAATGCGCGCATGCGCGTCAAAGGGTGAACTGGACTTGGAAAAGCCGCTGGATATCCTGTACGCGGGCAAAGGCAAGCAGCGGGAGAAGCTGATCCTTTCCATGGACCGCTTTGAACCGTATTTCCCCTGTGACGCGACGCCGCTGGAGATCGAAAACAAACTGATCTCTCTTCTGCAGCGCGAACGCGAGCAAACCCGCCGCCGTTCCAATCACGAGCGGTAGCCGGACTTGCGTGTAAACCGTTTTTGAGATTATGTTGTATGAGAAGAACGATGCGAGGTAAAAACGATGGCATGGATTGAAAAAAGAGGCAAAGGCTACCGGGTCAAATATGGCGTCTACGAGAATGGCGTCCGTATCCAACGGAGCAAAAGCTTTCCATCCGCAAAGGAAGCAAAAGAATTTGCATCAAAGGTGGAGTATGAGATTGACACCGGTCAGTACTCCTATACCAAAGGCCGGACGCTTGCCGATGTGCTGAACGAATGGCTGGAGGTGTACTGTGTGCATCTCCGACCGAATTCACTGGCCGATATGGAATCTGCTGTTAAGATCCATATCATCCCCTATATCGGCAGCGTACCGCTGGAGAGTGTCACCACGGGAATGATTCAGAAGCTCTATAACGACATGATGAAGCGCGAATGGCGGCCGGCGGTCTACAAGAAAATCAACGGCATGGAAGTCGAAGTCAGCCCGGCAAAGACATACAGCGCAAAGACCGTGCGCAACGTGCATTCTGCGCTGAAACAGGCTTTGGATCAGGCGGTGCGAACCAATCTGATCTACCGCAATCCCTGCGACTATGTGCAGCTTCCGAAGAAGGAAAACATCGATTATGTCATTCCCACGCCGGAACAGCTCAAATCACTGCTGAAATCGTTGTCGGAGCACGCTGCGTATTATCCGATCCTGATCTGCGCGGTCCTCGGCTGCCGACGCGGCGAAGCGCTCGGTCTGCAATGGCAGGACATCGATTTCAAACAGAACACGATCCAATTCCGCAGAGCATATATCTACAATTCTCTGAAGAAATGCAATGAGATCGGCGAGCTGAAAACAAAGAACAGCAGGCGTATCCTGCCGCTGCCGGAAATGTTGAAAACGGAACTTTTGAAGCTGAAAGAACGAAACGCAGGAATTTGCAAAATGCTCGGTGTCGAAATACCGTATCTGTGTATCAACGAGGCAGGACAGATGCTGACGCCGAATCTCTGTTCGCATCATTTTCATTATGCGGCGAAGGCGGTCGGACTCAACGGAATGCGGCTGCACGATCTACGGCATACGGTCGTGACGTATATGCTGGACGCGGGCGAGAGCCCTCGTACAGTTCAGGAATTTGTCGGGCATGCGGATCCGGGCTTTATGCTGCGTCAATATGCGCATGTCCTGGAAAAGAGCAAGAAGCAGGCAAGCGATGCATTGATGCGAAATCTGTTCGGGCAGAAAATCTGAGAACCGACCGCTTCATTCTGGGAGCAGTTTGGGAGCAGCACGGAAATCCGGCAAAACGAGATTTTTCGAGCTGCTCCCATTTTGCTCCCAAATCGGCAAATGAGCACAAGGCAGGATGGAAAAAGCCCCAAAACACTGAGGTTTTTGGGGCTTGTTTTGGAGGCGCCACCCGGAATCGAATTGCTCTTTTTGGTGATAAACCACAATATCTTGTTATGATCAATACATTTTGATACTATATATGGACATAACAATCCATTAAATCCATATGAAAAAGACAAACTGTGTCCACTTTGTGTCCAGTTGCTAAATCAAGAATCATCGCTAGTGGTATTTCTCTAGCAGACAAATCGCATCGTATGCAAACTCCATCAGCTATACGATGCATATATGGTCTTTATAGTGGTCAAACCATTTCTATCCTGACGAAAATGACTTAACATGCAACATTCGATCGCCATCGATTATTATATATAATTATAAAATCGTCCCAGATACTTGATTTTTGTCCCTAATCTGCATATAATATCATCAGGAGGAGCAAATATATGAAAAAGAAAAGCATAATTAACTTAATAAAGTATTACTCCGAAGAAAATGACGCTGGTTTTAGAAATGAGGCATATGAAATAGCCCGTGATTTTGAGGCAACTGGTGATTATCAGCTTGCAGAATACATCATTGCATTAATGTCTAATGCAAATGCTTTTATTCCACAGGCTGATGAAATGAATACATACTATTTTGAAAAAGTTAATCCAACAAGCGAAAGGCTTCCTCTTCCTGAATCAATAGAGCAAGATTTGCTAGGGATTATTAGAGCAATCAACCGTAATTCTGGCATACACAAGTTTTTGTTTCAAGGAGCTCCGGGTACAGGAAAAACTGAATCTGTAAAACAGGTTGCTCGAATCCTCGAACGGGAGCTATATGCAGTCAATTTTGCTGCTGTTATTGATAGCAAGTTGGGACAAACACAAAAAAACATAGCAGATCTTTTCAAAGAGTTAGCCTCCCTACAATCCCCCGAAAAAATAGTAATTCTATTTGATGAGATTGATGCTATTGCTCTTGACAGAACAAATAATAATGATGTTCGGGAAATGGGCCGAGTAACTTCTTCAATTCTACGTGAGCTAGATCGTCTAGATGAAAGGATAGTATTAATTGCTACAACTAATCTTTTTCAATTCATAGATAAGGCGCTGACTAGGAGATTCGATTTTATAATAGATTTCAATAGATACACGCAAAGGGACCTTCTTCAGATCTCAGAAATACTACTTGATTATTATCTTCAAAGATTCAAGTGTAGTGGCAGGAACATTCGCTTATTTCGTAAAATTATCGGATTAATGAACCCTATTCCCTATCCTGGAGATTTGAAGAACATGATTAAAACTGCGGTGGCTTTTTGTGATCCTACTATCGAATTAGATTACTTAAAAAGACTTTATAAAGATATTGATAATTGCGAAACTGGCGATTTGAAGCATTTGCAAGGACGAGGCTTTACTCTAAGAGAAATCGAAGTCCTAACAGGAGTTTCAAAGAGTCAAGTAGCACGCGAGTTGAAAGAGGTAACCAATGAATAGCGTTTTACAGTTAAAAGGTCAGTTCCAGCAGAAAAAAAACGCCGGTGGTGGGTTCGATAAAAACATCCCGGCAGGAAAAAGTGTAAAATCTGAACGTCTGAAAGCGTTGCAGACACAGCTTAATAGCGTTTTGCAATTCTGGGAGAGACATACTGAAATTAAAGGTGCACTAGTTAGTGTATATTACAATCATATCGTTGCAAAATCAAACCGAATCCAGGGTCTCCTCTGTCGCGGAAGCGTTGATCCAAATGATTCAATTAGAGGTTCTAAATTTTTCAACGGAGAGACAATTCAGCACGTTTTTACACATTATGTATCTCTTGAAGTTTTACGTGAATCTATAAATAGGCTTTCCGCATGCATTGAAATCGTTGATAAAAAGTATAAAGGCGAGATAACTCACGACGATATTTATGCCTTAAATCATGGAGGGTATTACTCTCATCATTATCTTGCAAAAACTAATTTCGTAAAAGTAATAGTTGATGGCTATTATGTGAATAGATTCACCATTGACCGTGATAATGCTTCAGATGCGGAAAACACAATCATTACGCTATATAGAACCGATGTAAAAACAATAGACTTACTGCAAAGCATCGGCATCAATATGATTGAAGCAAAGGTGATTGATGAAACGACCGTTCTTCTAACGCCAGATGAAATAAGGATACTTAATGAACACATGCCTTATTTGATTTCCATGAGCGTTAAAGATTTCTCTGAGATCATGCCTGAAGATACGCAAGTCGCAGATCCCAGAATTATTACAATACCATCTCCTAAAGAAGAGCCAGTTATTGGGGTAATTGACACTTTATTTGACGAAAACGTTTACTTTAAGGATTGGGTCAGTTACACTAAAGTTATTGATGATAATATACCAATAGTTTCGAAAGACTATGAACACGGAACAGAAGTATCCTCTATTATTGTCGATGGTCCCACAATAAACCCAGAACTGGATGACGGGTGTGGTCGTTTTCGAGTTAGGCACTTTGGAGTTGCAACAAGCGGAAGGTTTAGTAGTTTTTCAGTACTAAAAGCCATCCGTGACATTGTTATTAAAAACCAAGATATCAAAGTATGGAATCTGTCACTTGGTTCAGCAATGGAGATAAACAGGAACTTTATTTCCCCTGAGGCAGCAGAACTAGATAGAATTCAAAGTGAATACGACGTTGTTTTCGTTGTTGCTGGGACAAATAAGCCAAAAGAAAAAAAGGGAGAAATGAGGATTGGCTCACCAGCGGACTCTCTTAATTCACTAGTTGTTAATGCGGTAGATTTTGATGGTAAGCCTGCTTCTTATCACCGTACTGGTCCAGTACTTTCATTCTTTCATAAGCCTGACATTAGTTATTTTGGTGGCGATAAAGGACATAAAATCAGAGCTTGTTCCCCGTTAGGAGAAGCTTTTGTCTCTGGTACTTCTTATGCTGCTCCTTGGATTTCTCGAAAAATGGCATATTTGATCTATACGCTCGGATTATCAAGAGAAATAGCAAAAGCGCTAATTATTGATTCAGCAGCAGGATGGGATAGAAAGGATGACGTTTCCCACACTATCGGCTATGGCATTGTCCCAATTAGAATTGAAGATATTGTTCAGACAAAAGATGATGAAATCAAATTTATCATGACCGGTGCAGCAGAAGAATATGAAACTTATACTTATAGTATTCCTGTTCCAATTTATAATGATAAGCAACCATTTTTTGCGCGAGCAACACTAAGCTATTTTCCAAAGTGTTTAAGAAGTCAAGGGGTTGATTACACAAGTACAGAAATGGACATTCATTTTGGACGAGTTAAAGATGCTAAGGGTCATGCAAGTATACTTTCAATAAATGGCAATAATCAAGGTAGCGAGAACATGGTTTATCTGCCTGAAGAAAACGCTAGAAAGCAATATAGAAAGTGGGATAATATAAAGCACATCAATGATACAATAACAAAAAGATCTCGACCCAAAACGGTTTATGGTGTAGGAAACTGGGGATTAAGTATAAAAACGAAGGAGAGACTTCGGGGAAAAAACGGACGAGGGTTACCGTTTGGCGTTGTTATAACGCTTAAAGAAATGAATGGTGTGAATAGAATCGATGATTTCATTAAGCTATGTATGGTTAGAGGCTGGATAGTTAATCGTATTGATGTAAGCAATAGAATTGAAGTGTTTGAAAAGGCACAACAAGAAATTACATTTGATTAAATCAAATAGAACCAATGATTGATAAAGAAACAAAAAGCGCAAAACAGCCGCCGGGATTTTCTCGGCGGCTGTTATTATGTTCTTTCTGTTATTTCATTCGCATCATGCGCGCAAAGCGGGCGATCAGGATGACCGCGATCAGGATGATGATGACCGCGATCGCAACAAGCAGGGAGATCCACCATTGCGAAAGAGTCTGCTGCTCTTTCTGCTCCTGTTCCTGTTTGACCTTTTCCTCGTCGGTGATTTTCTTGGGTTCGGCGATCGTCATCTTGACGCTTTGGCTCTCGAAATGCTTTTCCCCGTTGACGTCCTCATAGGAAATCTCGATGCTGCCGTAGGATTCGCCGTATTTCTGTGAGCCGGACAGCGTGGTGACGAATACGGTCATTGCCTTGTCCGCGCTTTCCTGCGGAGCAAGGTTGCCTA
>JAEEGG010001392.1_pt1 | contig 66244 bp, 50 predicted proteins | sample 9134161 | NCBI WGS metagenome assembly JAEEGG01 (sample SAMN16246543, study PRJNA631951) | gut metagenome | biome: gut microbiome; feature: rumen; material: CR-attached | host: Bos | place: Iran: Karaj | collected 2018-10
ACCGTGAACAAGAAGGACGGCACGCCGCAGATTGAATACAAAAAAGAGTTTACCGACCCCTATAACCGTTTGGTCTATGGCATTCCACCTTACAGCAATGGTGATTTTGCCTTCTTGCAGCACATTATCGCCTCGCTTGACCAGAAAGGCAAGGCAGGCGTGGTGTGCCCGCAAGGCGTGCTGTTCCGCGGCCAACCCGAGAAGACCGAAGAGGAAGATGGACAGAACCGCAAGGCAGATGTGGAGTACACGATTCGGCGTGGTTTCCTGCAAGGTGTTGATTTCAAACAGCATATCAACATCATTGATGCCATCGTGGTGCTGCCGGGCAACCTGTTTTATGGTACCACTATCCCAGGTGCCATTATATTCTTCGACAAGAATAAGCCCGAAGAGCGTAAGAACAAGGTGCTGATGGTGTATGCCGCCAAGAAAGGCTGGTACCGCGAAGAGGCCAACATGAGCGTATTGGAGCCACAGGATGTGTTGCGCATTTCCACTATGCTCGAAAGCTGGGGCGATGTTGAAAAGGCTCAGAAATGGATTGCACAGCAAAAGAACAGGCTTCATAATCAGATTGACGAAGAACTCGTTTTTCAACTGTCTGAGGTAGAGAACGACACGGCGGAAGAGATGGCCAAGATGCGCGACAGATTGGCAAAAGCGGAATCAACCATAAAAGAGAAAGAGGCTTTAGGCAAGAAAACGACGGCAAGTGAGAGAAAAGCAGTGGAAACAGCGCAGAAGGCTTTAGAAAAGCTGACTTCCGACAAGACTGCCCGCGAAACAGCCTTCCGGGAAAAAGCTGAAAAAATTCGTCAAGCCATTGCCAATGTGGAGACCGAACTGCTACAGATGTTCGCCGACCCCGAACTGCGCAAGCGTTATTTCTCCATTGTGGATATGGACGAGATTGAGGAAAACGAGTTCAACCTCAATATTCCGCGCTATGTGGATACCTTTGAGCCCGAGGAACAGATTGACCTGAAAGAAGCCATTGCCGATTTCCAAAAGGCGATGCAGACGGAATCGGATGTGGAGAAAGAGTTGGAGACACTGTTGAAGAATTTACAATGAACGATGATGCAGTACGATATACATACTTTACAGTACCAGCCGGAGGGTCAGCAGTTTGACCGCAAGAGTTTTCGTGTTGAACCGAAAGCCTTGGCGGTGATTGCCGTGGCTTTTGCCAATGCTGACGGCGGCGATATCGTAATCGGCATTGAGGATGACGGACGAATCACAGGCGTTAATGGAAACGAAGACCATTTGAATGAGCTTTTGCGTGTGCCATTTGACTTTTGTATTCCTTCGATCAATGCAGAAGCGCATTTTGTGGATTGTACGGATGATGGTGGAGATGCCAACCGCGTGTTAGTGATGCATATCGAACCCAGTATGCGCGTTCATGCCAACCAGTCCGACGAAGCTTATTATCGCGTTGGCGACAAGTCGAAAAAGCTGAACTTTGAGATGCGGATGCAGCTGTTCTATGCCAAAGGGGGACGCTATTTCGAGGACGAACCCGTGTATGGAGCTACGATGGACGACTTGGACCTTGATTTTGTAAAGCAGTATTGCGACAAGATTGGTTACGCCAAAGATGCCGAGACATACCTTCGCACCAACAAAGATTATGTTACCGCTGTAAACGGAGTGGATAAAGTTTCCGGGGCAGCTATCTTGCTGTTTGGCAAGGACCCGCAGAAGTTCTTCCAGCGAGCGCGAATCCGAATTGTACGTTATGATGGCGACGAGGAACGTTTCGGGCGTGAAATGAACGTGGTGAAAGATGTCTGGTTTGAGGGACGCATTGTAGAGATGACCCAAAAAGCCATTGATTTTGTGGATACACAGATCAAGGAGTACAGCTTTTTGGGGGAGGATGCCCGATTTGTCACCATTCCCCAATATCCACCGTTCTGCTGGACAGAGCTCATCGTGAATGCCGTGGCCCACCGCGACTACAGCATTTTGGGAACCGACATCATGGTGAAAATATTCGACCACCATTATGAGGTTGAAAGTCCGGGCATACTGCCGGGTATGGTGCGCATCGACAATATCCGCCAGATGCATTTTTCACGCAATCCCAAGATTGTACAGTTTATGCAGCAGTACAAGTTGGTGAAGGAATTTGGCGAAGGTGTTGACCGTTTGTTCCGCGAAATGGCCGAGGCGGGAAATCCTGCGCCAATATTTAAGCAGGTGGACTTTATGGTGAAGGTTAGACTTAATTCTGCGTTACGAGAAGACAATGTTACCAAAAAAAAGTATCATGATACTTTTTTGGACTCTCAAGAAAGTAACATGAAAAGTAACATGAAAAGTAACATGAAAAGTAACATGAAGAATGAGCTGCTCATTATCGAAACGATAAAGGCAAATCCATCTACTCCAATTCCCATCTTTCAAAAAATCACTGGATTATCACGAAGTGGTGTATGGAAGATTTTAAACAGACTGCGTGAAAAGGGACTTGTCAAGCGTGTAGGCTCCGACAAGGATGGCCGTTGGGAAGTGTGTGAATATGAGTTAAATGCAAAGTCGGGAAGTGGACCAAAAAGTACGCGAAATAGCAGGAGTAAAACCACAAAGACAAGCGACAAGCAAGCGATAAATTTAAAAACAGGCGATAAAGCAAGCGACAAACAGGCGACAAATTCAAAAACAGGCGACAAAACAAGCGATAAACAGGCGATAATATTAGAATACTTGTCAAAGAACACCGATGTTACAACGAATCAAATGTCTGAGGTTCTAAAAATAAGCCTGTCGAGAACGCGCTATTATCTAAATTCCATGGTAAAATCCGGGCTAATAGTTGCATACGGTGCAAACAAGAACAGAACCTATAGAATTAACAATGAACAATGTACAATTGATAATGAACAATGATGGAGAAACAGACTAAAATAGGAACTATTCCCGAGGGATGGAAAGTGAAGAAACTTAAAGAGGTTTTTCACATTAATGAATTGTCGTTGCCTTCGAACACGGACGCAAATTATAAGTTCAAGTATATTCCAATTGAATTTGTTTCAACGAATCATATTGACTATGGGAATTGTGAAAGCTTTCGTTTTGTAGATGCGCCAGGAAGAGCAAGGCGTATTGTTAGAGAAAATGACATTCTCATTTCTGGTGTAAGACCAAATCTGAAGTCTTTTGCAGTATTTAAAAAGCCCGATGATAGCAATTGGATTTGTTCTACAGGTTTTTATGTGCTTACGGCAAAGGAAGAAAGTGACAATCTATTTTCCTATTATGAATTGTTAAGTGAAATCGGTGAAAGTCAATTTTATAGCTATGTGGCAGGTTCTAATTATCCTGCTATAGGAGATGGTGACATTCGCAATATGAAATTGATGTTTCCAAAGGACAAGTCCGAGCAATCCGCCATAGCCGCCATTCTCTCCAAGGTTGACGAGGCGATAGCAACAGTGCAAGCCAGCATATCCGCCGCCGAGCGGTTGAAGAAGAGCCTGATGCAGAACCTCCTCACCGGCCGCATGAAACCCGACGGCACGCTTCGCAAAGAGGATGAGTTTTATGTGGATGAGAAGTTCGGAAAAGTGCCCGTGGGGTGGGAGGTGAAGAGGATTGATGAGATTGCTGATTTTGTGCAATATGGATTGAATCAAGCTTCATCTGAAACTGGCAATATCCCAATGTTTCGCATGAATAACATTGTGAATGGTGAAATGCAAAACTATCCTTTGGTCTATGTGAACTTGAATGAAACCGCATTGTGTCAATACAAATTGGAAAAAGGGGATATATTGTTCAACCGTACCAATAGTATGGATCTTGTAGGCAAAGTGGGTGTCTTTAAATTGGACGGAGATTACGTATTTGCTTCCTATTTGATTAGAATTCGAGTCTCGAAAGATAACAATCCGTATTTTGTCAATTATGCATTGAATTCATATCCAATTCAATGTTCGTTAAGGTCGAAGGCGACACCAGCTGTAAGTCAAGCAAATATTAATTCTAAAAGTCTTAGGAATACTTCTATCATTATTCCAACGAATAAGAAGGAACAAGACGAAATTGTTTCTAGAATAAATAATGTTGAAAACGAAATAATTAACAAACAAAACAAAATCGTCGTCCTCGAAAGACTGAAGAAGTCATTGATGCAGAATTTGCTGACGGGGAAAGTGAGTATTAATAAATAGTTTAAAATATTATGGGAGACAGTTTTAAAATGAAATGCCCTAATTGTGGCGCATTATTAAAGATTAATGAAACAGGAGAGTTATTTCCTGGAGGAAAAGAACGGGAAGAAGCTTATTGTCCAAAATGTCATCATGAAGTATATTCGGCAATGACATCCGGATTTGTAAAGGCATTTGAGATTTCTGAAGATGAGTTTAATGAATAATCCTAATTGTAATGGCTATGGATAAGTTTGAAACATCTATTATTGAACAGATTTCGAATATATATGAAAAACTCCAGAATCCTGAATGTAAGGGTCGTGAATATACTGAAGATAGTGCTGATGGCAGATCCGAATATGCGAGGGATTATGCAAGAATATTATATTCATCGTCGTTTCGTAGGCTTCAAGGTAAAATGCAGATATTAGGAATTGAAACAACTGCATTTTATAGGAATCGATTGACTCATAGCCTTGAAGTGTCTCAAATTGCACGATCTTTGGCGAAAACATTAGCATTGAAATGCGGAAAAGAAAATGAAATGTATTGTGACGAGGAATTATATCTTTTAGATGCGGCAGCATTGGCACATGATATTGGACATCCTGCATTTGGACACAAAGGTGAACGGGTGTTAGATGAAATCGCAAGGCTCTACGGTCATAGGTTTGAAGGCAATGCTCAAAATTTTAGAGTTTTACGTAAACTGGATAGACATGGGTCATCTCCAAAAGGTCTTAACTTGACTCACAGAACATTACTCGCAATCAATAAATATATCATTGATGAAAATATTGAAAAGAAAGGTAATCCCAAAAAGTTCATGTATCATGAAGATTATTGTTTTATGGATGAATTTCGTCAAAAGAATGATATAAAAGATCGAACTCTTGATGTCCAAATAATAGAAATTGCCGATGATATTGCTTATGCTGTACATGATTTAGAAGACGGTTTGGCTCAAGGATTGTTTACAATTGACGAGATCACACATGAAATCAAGACATTTAAAGACGTAAAGGATAGAATAAAAAAAGAGGATATAGATAGAGCGGCAAATGAGTTTTGGGAGATTGTTAAAGGAATCAAAGAAGGTCTTGATAATGAAGAAAAGTCAACTACAATACAAGAATACTCACACCTGTTCAGAAAACAATTGACATCGAAATTAACTGACGATTTTGTAAGAAGTATTGTATTTGAAAATTACGCAGATATAAATGAGAACGAATTATGCATGGATTCAATGCATAGAGTATTATGCTCCATTTTGTCTAAAATTATATTCAAAGGAGTAACCCGTAACACATCAATTGCTTTGTATGAATTGAAAGGCGAAATAATTATCAAATCTTTGTTCAATATCTTTGTTGATAAGAATATAAATAAGAATTACTTGCTTTTACCACCTGATTACAGACCAAAAGAAAGCGACAGCCAAGAACAGATTGCTAGATGTGTTATTGATTATATTGCTGGTATGATGGATACTTATGCGATTTCAGAATTTGAACGTTTAACAGGGGTGTCTTACGATAGTATTGATGTAGCTAAAATTCCAAATGTTAATAGAAAATCCTCATAACTAAAAAATATGTGTCACAACTGCACGAAAACAAGCCCGTAGAATCCAAAGTCACCGAATGGCTCACCCAAATAATAATTGTACATTGTAAATTGTTAATTGTCAATTGAAATGAAAACTTCCATCCGCTTTTATAACGATCGCGAGGTGCGGGCTGTGTGGGACGAGAGCCAGAACAAATGGTGGTTCTCGGCTGTTGACATTGTTGCCGCCATCACCGAAAGCCCCAATCCGAGAAAATATTGGAGCGTGCTCAAAACCCGACTGAGAAAAGCCGGAAACGAGTTGACTACAAAATGTAGCCAACTCAAAATGACCGCTGCAGATGGTAAAAAATACGCTACCGATTGCTTTTCTCAAGACGATATAACTGAATTGGTGAAACTTATCCCCAGCAAAAAGACTGCCGATTTCCTCGACTGGTTTACCTACAGCGACAACACCATCGACGGGCAGAGCCGCAAAAAAGCATACGAACTGTGGGAAAGCCATCTAGTGGAGGATAGCGACGTGGGCTCCACCAAAGGCCTGCAACAAATCCATGCCTACCTGTTTGGCGGTTTGTACGATTTTGCGGGTCAAATCCGCACCAAGACCATTTCAAAAGGCGGATTCACATTCTGTGTGGCCCAATACCTGCCCCAAGCCCTGCAAACCATTGACAAAATGCCCGAAACCACCTTTGAAGAAATCGTGGACAAATACGTGGAAATGAACGTGGCGCACCCCTTTATGGAAGGCAACGGTCGCTCAACGCGCATCTGGCTCGACATGATCCTGAAAAAACGGCTGAAAAGTTGCATTGATTGGAGCAAGATCAACAAGAACGACTATCTCCATGCTATGGAACTAAGCGCCGCCGACACCACTCTCATCCGTCAGTTGTTAACCGGAGCCCTTACCGACAAGATTGACGACCGAGAATTGTTTATGAAAGGGATTGATTATTCATATTATTACGAGGAAACAAATCGAATAGAATGATTATTTTTGCAGAACAAACATAGCCTATGACTATCGAAGATATAAGGAACAAATTTGAAGAACTCCGTTCGACTTCGGAGAATGAAACGGTTGAGTTCAAGGAGGCCAAGGAAAACTTTGATTTCAATACACTTGGCAAGTATTTCTCCGCTTTGAGCAACGAGGCCAATCTGCAAGGTGTGCGTTGCGGTTGGCTTGTGTTCGGGGTTCACGACAAGAAGCGAGGAGTGGTCGGAACCTCCTACAGAAACGACCCAAAGAAACTGCAATCGCTGAAACACGAAATTGCCCAAAAAACAACGGGAAATCTTACGTTTTCAAATGTTTTTGAATTAGAAGTGGAAGGCAAACGTGTTCTTTTGTTTGAGATACCCGCCGCACCGCAAGGCGTTCCGATTGCTTTTGACGGACATTTCTATGGGCGAGATGGAGAGAGTTTGGTTGCCCTCAACCTGCAAGAGATGGAAACCATACGGAACCAGAGATCATTTGACTGGTCGGCTCAAGTTGCAGAAGGTGCTACCATGGATGATTTGGACAGCGAGGCATTGAACAAAGCCCGGTTTGAGTTCAGAAAGAAAAACCCCGACATTGCCGATGAAATCAACCACTGGAGCGATGCAACTTTCTTGAACAAGGCAAGACTGACAGTCAACGGCAAGATTACCAATGCAGCCCTCATCCTTTTAGGGACACCCGAATCGGCAGTCCGTCTTATGCCTGCAATTGCACAAATGACTTGGATTTTGAAAGATGAAGATGGTATAGAAGTGGACTACAAGCACTTTTATCCGCCTTTCCTGATGTCGGTGGACAAGTTGCTCTCCCAAATCAGGAATATCACTTTCCGCTATCTTCCTGACAACACTTTGTTTCCGGACGAAGTGATGAAATACGACAATTATGTCATCCGAGAGGCTTTGCACAATTGCATAGCCCATCAGGATTATTCGCTGAGTGAACGAATCAATGTGGTGGAAACCCCAGATTCATTGTTGTTTTCGAATGGAGGTGCCTTTATTCCACAAACTATTGAAAATGTGATAGAAAAGGATGCTCCGCAAAGGTATTACCGCAACACCTTTCTATGTGTTGCAATGGTCAATTTGAACATGATTGACACCATAGGAAGCGGCATTAAAAGAATGTTTGTCTGTCAAAGGAAACGTCTTTTCCCATTGCCAGATTATACTATAACAGAAAAAGAGGTTTCAGTAACTATCTATGGCAAAGTTATTAACGAAAAGTATGTCAAGCTGTTGAAGGAAGACGAAAATCTTACACTTGCACACATTATTGCTTTGGATAAGGTTCAGAAACAACAGCCGATTGATGCTAAGATGGCAAAACTGTTGAAGTCAAAGACGTTGATTGACGGAAGGAAGGGAAATTACTTTTTGTCGGAAACAGCATCAGCACAAGTGGGAGAAATGGTAGAATATGTTCAGAACAAGGCTTTCAACAAGAAATATTACATTGATTTGTCATACGAACTCATTAAGAAGCAAAATGCAAAAGGAACAACCAGAAAAGAGATAGATTCTCTTATCATTCCAAAATTGTCTAAGATCTTGAATGATGATCAAAAACGAAACTTTGTTAGAAATATGCTTCATCAAATGGTTGTAGAAGAGATGATTGTATCCAAAGAAAGACGGTATTATTTAAAGACATAGCAGACGTTTTCCAGACGTTTTCCAGATGTTTTCCAGATGTTTTCCAGATGTTTTCCTAATGTTTTCCTAATGTTTTCCTAATGTTTTCCAGACGATTTCTAGACGATTTCTAGACGATTTCTAGACGATTTCTAGACGATTTTTAAACGTTTTCTATTGTAATAATTTGATATTCAAAGAAATATAATAATACGTTTTTTTTGATATGGCAAAATTATCCGAATCCAAATCCGTAGAGTCCAAAGTCACCGAATGGCTCACCCAATTGGGTTGGGAGTATCGCTCGGCGGAGGATTTGAAACCCTATAACCGCTTGCAGATGAACGCAGTGGTGGAGCCGATACTGGTGGAGCAGGTGATGGCACTGAACAGCATCAGCCAGCAGGCGGCCAAGATGGCGGTGGAGACTTTGCTCAACAACCTGCGCAATCCCATCCCCATCGAGGGCAACGAGAAGTTCCTCAACCAGCTCTGCGACGGCGTCAATATCACGATTGAACATAAAGACCGCACCATACGCTTCATCAACTTTGAGGATATATGGCAAAACAGCCTTATCGTCACCAACCAATACGCGGTGCAACAGGTTCGTGCGGATATCTGCCTGTTGGTAAATGGCATACCGTTAGTGCCCATCGAGGCTAAGCAGTGCGCACGGCGCGGCACCAATTGGCTTGAAGGTGTGCGTCAGTTCCAGACCTACGACCGCCGCAGCGAGAAACTGTTTATGTGCCATCTCTTTGGCGTTGCTTGCAACGGAAGGCTGAGCAAATACGGCATTCCGGGCGCGTCGTCGTCCTATTTCAACGAATGGAAGGATTCGGTCATCGCCGACAAATACGACAATCCGTTGTTGCACCCCGAAAACGAGTTGTGCCGTGTCTATAAGGACGAAAACGATGGCCTGATGCACTTCGATGTAGAACGGCTGCCCAACGGACAGCTATTGGAGCAGATGAAGTTCGGCATCATCGGTTTGTTGCAACCTGAGCGTGTACTCGACATCCTGCAACATTTCATCGTATTTGAGCGCGACGACAACAAGATCATCAAGAAAGTGGCGCGTTACCAGCAACTGCGTGCCGCCAACAAGATTGTGGATAGGGTAGTGCAGTCCGACAAGGCGCAAGGCGTGATTTGGCACACCCAAGGTTCGGGCAAGTCGCTCACCATGCTTTACACTGCCTACAAACTCCGCAAGACCGAAACCTTGAACGACCCGACCATTTTCATCGTGGTGGACCGCAAGGACCTGAAAGACCAGATGGACGACACCTTCTTCAACTGTGTGTTTCCGAATGCGAGGGTGGTGATGAGTATCGGCGACTTGAAAAGCATACTCCGAAACCAACCCGCTGGCGTGTTCATCACCACCATTCAGAAGTTCAAGGAGTTGGGCGAGATCAAGGACGAGCGCGACAATGTCATCGTGCTCATCGATGAGGCCCATCGTACGGAATACGGCGACTATCAGATGGAACTGCGTGCCGTGTTGCCTAACGCCAAGCGTTTCGCATTCACGGGAACGCCGATTCCCAAGACCCATCGGGAGTTTGGCATCAAGGATGAGAACGGCAAGATAGAGTATTATTTGGACAAATACAGCGTCATCGATGCCATCAACGACGGGGCCACCAAGCCCATCCGCTACACTTTGGGCCCTTCGCAGTGGTTCTTGGACAAGGAAAACCTCAAACAAGGCTATGCCGAAATCACTGCCGAGTTGGAGGAAGACCAGAAACGCTTAGTGGAACAACGCGTGCAGCCCTGGAAAACCCTGATGAAAAAGCCTGAGCGCATCAAGACCTTGGCCGCCGACATCGCCAAGGACTTTCGCGAACGTTTGGAGCCGCAAGGCTTCAAGGCGCAAGTGGTGGCCATCGACAAGGAGGCATGTGTGTTGTATTACAACGAATTGCTCAACTATTTCGACCCATCGGAAATCCGCATCATCTTTTCCACAGGACAATACGAAACCAGTGAGCGTTACGACCTGTTTTCGCCGTTCTACATCGACGACAAGGAGCGCAAACGCCTGATCGACAACTTCAAGAAGCGGATTTCTGATGAAGAGATTGCCAAAGGCAACAACCTGAAAATCTTCATTGTCTGCAATATGCTGCTCACGGGATTTGACGCACCCATCGAGCAGACCATGTATCTCGACAGTCCTTTGCGCGACCATAACCTCTTGCAAGCCGTGGCACGCACTAACCGCCCGTATGACTATGGCGAGGGCGAAAACAAACTCTCCAAAGAGTTTGGTCGCATCGTCGATTATGTGGGCGTATTCCAGAACTATAAGGAAGCCTTGAACTATGATCCCGAAGACATTGGTGAGTTTGAGGATGTGGATGCTTTATTGGAGGTATTCCCCAAGGAACTCGATGCTGCTTTTGAGCCTTTTGCCGAAATCAAGTTGGAGGACAGTTACGAGTGCGAAATAGCTATCATTCGCAAGTTGAGCGAGATTGACCACGGGCTGTTTGAAAATCGTTTCCATCGCGTAGTGCAGCTTTGGGAAGCTATCAGTCCCAATCCAGGTTTGCGTCCGTTCCGTACAAAATACCTGTGGTTAGTGACTATTTACGAACTCTACATGGAGGAATTCCGTCGCGTGGATTTCGATGCCGAGTTCTATGCTGCACAGACGCGCAAGTTGTTGGAAGAGAGTGCCACCTTGCTGGATTTCCGAGGCCATTTGCCCGAAATCGCCATTGATGCGGACTATCTCGCCAAATTGCAGGAAACTCGGTTGTCGCCTTCCGACAAAGCCGAGAAGATTATCCGCGACATTGAGACGATGATTCGCACCAACCAGAACAGTAGTGCCATCTATATCGAGTTTCAGGAACGCTTGGATGCGCTTATCCGCTTGAAGAACGCCAATGCCATTGAGATTGAGGGGCTTTTGAAGAAACTCAGCGAGCTTTACACCGAAGTGGATGAGGCGGTTGAAATCCCCAAAAAGATGGGTTTTGATGACAAAGGCACTTTTGAAATTTATCAGATTCTCAAAAATGAACTTCCGCATTTCGATGAATCATTGGCAAGAGAATTTGCCAACGAATTGGCAGCCAAAATTCAGTCGAGAATTTATATCGGTTGGCAGGAAGTCACACAGGAATACAACCGTTTGTTGGGCGAGGTGGCTTTATTGGCGGCCAACGAAAAATATGATGCCTTGGACGTGTACGGAAAAGACATTTTACATGAGACCATCATGGATTCTATTGTGAGAAATTTCAGTTTGAATTGATATGCTGCCTGATAATTGCTCAGTCATACGTCGAGAAGTCAAGAATGCCCGTCTTCGTGTTCGCGAAGATGGCACTGTGCAGTTGTTTGTCCCTGTGGCGTTCACAGATGAGGATGTCGAAAAGCTTTTGGAGAAAAAGGCACAATGGATAGCCTCGAAACGGCAATTCTTTGAGCAGAAAACCAAGATCAAACTGCGACGCAACGAAATATTGCTTTTTGGCAACCGTTATGCCTATTTTTATTCGTCCCAATATCAGAATAAGGTGGTCGTCAATCACGAAAGCAAGACCATTCAGGCAAAACGTGACTTGTTGGATGCGAAAGTACAGGAAAAATGGCTGAAATCGGTGGCACGGAAGTATATCTTATCACGAGTCGAGACGCTTTCCGAGGCGCTGCTTCTGCCTTACAACAAACTTTACATTCGCAGTCAGAAACGGAAGTGGGGGAATTGCTCGTCTGAAAAAAACATCTCTATCAATTGGCGACTGATTAAAGCTCCCGAGTTTGTCATTGACTATGTTATCATTCACGAACTGTGCCATACTGTCATTATGAATCACAGTGCCCGTTTTTACACTTTGCTTCGTTCACATTGTCCAGATGGAGAGCAAGCACAGGCGTGGTTGGATAAGTATGGGAATAGTTTGTAAATAGTTGTTTCTCACATTTATCCTTATTCTTCCCCGAACTTCTCCATTACGCCAGAGTAGGGAAGGTGCATTCCGGCCACCACTTTGTGGTGGTCTTTGATGTATTGGTACATCTGCTGGCGCGTGGCGACGGCTTTCTTTTGGTCCATATCATAACGGGCGCAGTATTCGGGGTGCGGAATCTGCAACGCCGCCGCGTGGAGCAGGTCGCCCACAATGAGCACCGGTCCGATTTCGTAAATAGTGTGCCCCGGTGTGTGCCCTGGCGCATCAATGGTAGCAATAAATCCTAACAGCGTGTCTCCGGCGGTGAACCGGTGCACACGGTCGCCGTAAACCTTCAACATCTCTTGCGTGGTCTTGTCGCCCTGGAAACTCTTGAGTTCCTTGTCGGCACAATACACCTTCGCATTCGGGAAGGAGGCCTGCCCATTGGTCAGCATACCGCCGATATGGTCTCTGTGACAATGCGTAATACACACAGCTTCAATTTCTTCGGGCTTAATGTTGAGCATAGTGAGCTTGTCCAACAATGCTCCGCCCTTGTCCAAGCCAAGACCGCTGTCGAATAGAATATATTTGCCATTTTTTCTCAAAAGGAATCCGTTGATGGCGGATTCGGCCTCCCCGTTGGGCATCAGTTCGGCCAATATTTTTTTGTCCGCTGTCGGAAAAAGAGATGCGGACATCGTGTTTTGCTTGTCCTGAAGGGTCCAAAGGTCGAAATCATCGAAATGAAAATGATAGACACCGGCTATGATGGTGGTGTCTTTCGGCGGTTCGGGGGAGGTTGGAGAGGGGTTTTGTTTGCTGTTGGAATGGCATCCGGCAAGGCAGAATATCGCAAGGCAAAGAAGGAAAGCTGTTTTTTTCATATTGTTGTTTATTTTATAGGGTGCAAAAATAAAATATTTAATCGTTAAACCGTACCTTTGCAGCCGAATTTTTCAGACATGCAAGAAGCGCAGGAATATCAGAATCAGGAACAGCTTTGGAACAGTAACTACTTGAAAATCTGGATTGCCAATTTCATGATTTTCTTTTCGTTCATGTTGCTCACACCGCTATTGCCCCTGTATCTGAATGAGACATTTGGTGCTGACAAGCAAATGATTGGCATTGTGCTTTCAGGATATACGCTGACGGCCCTGCTGATCAGGCCTTTCAGCGGTTTTTTTGTGGATAGTTTCCCCCGAAAGATAGTGCTGCTGATTTGTTATGGAGTATTCAGTCTTTTGTTTGGCGGATATCTTGTTGCCGGATCACTGCTTCTGTTTGCCATCGTGCGTACGCTGCACGGGGCTCCGTTCGGTGCGGTGACGGTGGCCAACAGCACGGTGGCTATCGATGTGCTGCATCCTACACGAAGGGCGGAAGGAATTGGTTATTATGGACTTAGTAACAATATCGCTTCGGCTATTGCTCCGGCATTTGCCATCTATGTGTTGAATATCACCAACAATTTCCCTTTGCTCTTCTGGATTTCTTTGGGCACGTCGGCAATTGGTTTTGCCATTAACAGCTCTTTGCAATTAGAAAAGAGGGAACTGGTAAAGGATAAGCCTAAGATTTCCCTTGACCGTTTCTTTCTCCTAAAAGGATGGAGCCAGGCAATGACCATGGCCTGTTTTGCCTTTTCGTATGGGGTGTTGTCCACATACGTGGCCATTTATGGCAAGGAAGAGTTGGGAATCCGTGGCGGTTCGGCACTCTTTTTCATGTTGTTATCCATAGGCCTGATTCTTTCACGGCTGGTGGGCAGCCGGACATTGCGGCAGGGCAAAATCACCCAAAATGCGGCTGTGGGTGTGTTGGTGTCGTTGTGTGGATATATGGTGTTTGCCGCACTGCACAATCCCATAGGCTATTATGGGGCTGCGTTCATCATTGGTTTAGGCAACGGGCACATGTGGCCTGCGTATCAGACTATGTTCATCAACTTGGCCCCGCACACGCAACGAGGAACGGCCAATTCCTCTATCCTTATCAGCTGGGATATCGGAATCGGATTGGGTGTCTTGGTCGGTGGGGTGATTTCCGAGCATATAGGATACCATTGGGCCTTTTGGGCCGCCTGGCTTGTGAATCTTGTCGGCGTATCCGCCTTTTTCGCGTATGTGCGGGGACACTATCTGAAAAACCGTCTGCGGTAGAGAAGAGGCTATTTTACTGTACTTCCCTCTTTGAGAGGTTTTTGCGGTTGCATCAGGCTGAGGCTGCCGTCGGCGTTTTCGGCCATCAGCACCATGCCGTGCGATTCCACGCCCTTGATGTTCTTCGGGGCGAGGTTGATCAGCATCAGCACTTGCTTGCCGATGAGGTCCTGCGGCTCGTAATATTCCGCTATGCCGGACACGATTTCGCGAGTGTCCACACCCGTGTTCACTTTCAGTTTGAGCAGTTTTTTGGTCTTCGCCACTTTTTCGGCTTCCAAAACGGTGACCACTCTCAAGTCCATTTTCTGGAAATCGTCAAAAGAGACATCGTCCTTGGCGGGAACGGCATCAGCAGCGGCAATCTCGTTGGCCTTCTTGGTGTCCTGCAACTTCTGAACCTGTCGTGCAATAGTTTCATCATCAATTTTTTCAAACAGATATTCTGCCGGATTGAGCTGTCTGCCCACCTGAAGGAGGTCGGCACGGCCGCCATCTTTCCAGTTCTTGTTGTCGATGTTCAAGATATGTTGCAGTTTCTTGGCGGTGAAAGGCAGGAACGGCTCGCACAGCACGGATAAGGAAGCGCAAATTTGCAAAGAAAGGTGCAGAATCGTCTTTACGGTTTCCGGATCTTCTTTTTGTTTCTTCCACGGTTCAGTATCGGTGAGGTACTTGTTGCCGATACGGGCCAGGTTCATGAACTCCTGCAAAGCCTCACGGAAGCGGAAATGTTCGATGGAATCGCCAATCAGTTTGGGGAATTCGGCCATCTTGGCCACGATTTCCTTCTCATAGTCGGAATATTCGCCGGGCGCGGGCACGATGCCACCGTAATATTTATGTGTGAGTACGACCGTTCGGTTCACGAAGTTGCCGAAGATGGCTAACAGTTCGTTGTTGTTGCGCGCCTGGAAGTCAGCCCATGTGAAATCAGCGTCTTTTGTTTCCGGCGCGATGGCGGTGAGTGTGTAGCGTAATACGTCCTGCTTGCCCGGGAAATCTTCCACGTACTCGTGTGCCCACACGGCCCAGTTGCGGGAAGTGGAGATCTTGTCTCCCTCAAGGTTGAGGAACTCGTTAGCGGGCACATTGTCGGGCAGAATGTAGGATCCGTCGGCTTTCAACATGCAGGGGAAAATGATGCAGTGGAACACGATGTTGTCCTTGCCGATGAAGTGTACCAGCTTGGTCTCGTCGTCTTTCCACCATTTTTCCCAATCGGTCTGATGCTCGGCGGCCCACTCCTTGGTGGCGGAGATATAGCCAATGGGAGCGTCAAACCAGACATAGAGCACCTTGCCATCGGCATCGGGCAGCGGCACTTTCACGCCCCAGTTGAGGTCACGGGTCACGGCGCGGGGTTGCAGGCCCTGATCAATCCATGATTTGCATTGGCCGTAAACGGTAGGACGCCAATCGTCTTTATGGCCTTTGAGAATCCACTCGCGCAGCCAAGGATCGTATTGATCCAACGGAAGATACCAGTGTTTGGTCTCTTTCAGCACCGGTGTGTTGCCGCTGAGTGCCGACCGAGGGTTGATGAGGTCGGTGGCGTTGAGCGACGTGCCGCACACTTCACACTGGTCGCCATAGGCGTGCTCGTTCTTGCAGTGCGGGCATGTGCCGGTGATGTAGCGGTCGGCGAGGAACTGTTTGGCCTCCTCGTCGTAATATTGCATGGAGGTCTTCTCAATCAACTTGCCCTCGTCATACAGTTTCTTGAAATAGGCGGATGCCGTCTCGTGGTGCGTGGGGTTGGACGTCCGCGAGTAGATGTCGAACGAGATGCCGAGGTCTTCGAAGGACTTCTTGATAATGTTATGGTAGCGGTCCACGATGTCTTGCGGGGTAACGCCCTCTTTGCGGGCCTTGATGGTGATGGGGACGCCGTGTTCGTCGGAGCCGCCGATGAAGAGTACCTCCTCACCGTTGTTGCGCAGGTAGCGCGCATAGATGTCGGCAGGGATATATACGCCGGCCAGGTGACCGATATGGACGGGGCCATTAGCGTAAGGAAGGGCGGAGGTAATCGTGTGACGGGCTATCTTTTTCATATTTAATGTTTTAAATAATTGTCAAAAAATGAGAGACTAAAGGTCGGAAAAACGTTTCATAACCTCTTCCGCGTATGATTTGGAAATTGGTATCTTGCTGACTGCGTTGGTGTTAAAGGTTATATACAAACCGTCTTTCTCGTAATTGATCATTTTCACGTTTTGGAGGTTGACCATATAGGAGCGGTGGCATCGCACAATTGTGTTGGATGTGATGGTTTCCTCTAACGATTTCAGGTTGTTGCGCAGCATGGTGTAACCTACCGTATCGTTATCTAAATAATAGATATTCACGTAGTTATCATTGGCACCCAAATACAGGAGGTTGTTTCTTTTGAGGGAAATACGTGCCTTTCCGTTGGTGTCGAAGAAGGTGAGGGTGTCGTCCAAACTGACATTGGGTGTTTTCACCTCGTTTTTCCCCTGTTCTATCAGTTGGTTGATGGCCGCATCCTTGGAGCGCAATCCCAGGAAAAGGTAGGAAACGAGGTAGGGGATGGTCAGGATAGCCGGCACGAAAATCAGAGCCCGCTGGAAGATGATGGAGGGGTTACGGGAGTCGTGCAGGAATACCTTGGTTATCAGGGTGTAAAGCATCACGATGACCATAATCTCCGCGGCTAACCACAATACGTATGAGATTAAGGAGATGAGCTCTTTTTTATTGACATAATACATAATGATACGGCTGATGATAAGCACCACCATACCGCCCAGAATTGTGCAGGTGGAGTAGAGGAAGTTCAGCGATTCGCTGTTGGAGTTGAACCAGGTGGAAAATTCAAAGGGTGTATAGACGTTTACAAAGAACATGGAGAAAATAAAGACAAAGACCAACAGGTTGATGTTGGTGCTTTTTTTCGCCAGGAATTCGGGTATTTTTTTCGTCATAAAAGCCCTTTTTATTTTGGGGTGCAAAGATACTAAAATAATTTTCACCCCTGTATTTTAATTTTCACCCCATATATTGAATTTTCACCCCATTTTGGCTTTGTTTCGCCACTTTTTTTTGATAAAAAGTTATAAAAAGTGTTCTTTTGCAAATTGATTGAAAACAACCATTAATTCTAATAATAATCAAATTTTTTTTATGAGTAAAAAACAAAAACCTTTTGCAAGGAACACGCGCGACATCTCAAGATTGTTTGATATCTTGACGTATTATTCTGAAACTTTTCCCAAGCAAACAACGGCTTTGTCCATCCGAACCAGCAAAGGATGGGATTCCTATTCCCCTCAGGAATACAAAAGCATCACAGACAAATTAAGTTACGCATTCATAAAGCTCGGCATTGAGCAGGGTGACAAGGTGGGCATCATCTCCACCAACCGTCCCGAGTGGAACATGCTGGATATGGCCATTATGCAGATCGGGGCCATCACGGTGCCGGTGTATCCGACCATCAGCGAGGATGACTATAAATACATCATCAACCATTCAGAGATGAAGTTGGCTGTGATTGAAGGTCATGAGGTGATGACGAAGTTCAGTAATATAATTTCCGAGACGCCCAACCTGAAGTTGGTCTATACGTTCAAGGACCGCAAGCGCTTCCCATATTTTGCGCAGTTGGTGCAGTTGGGCGAAGAGAATCCGAACCCGGAAGAGCTGAAGCGTCGGAGAGACAGTGTGAAACCCGAGGACTGCAGCACCATCATGTACACGTCGGGCACCACGGGATTGCCCAAAGGCGTGATGCTGTCCCATTATAATATTGTAAGCCAGTTGATGAACCTGCGCCAGACGCCGGCCCTCTGGTCCGACAAGGCGTTGAGCTTCCTGCCTTTGTGTCACGCGTACGAACGTATGTTGGTGTTCTTGTACCAATATCTCGGCATGACGGTCTATTATGTGCAGAGTCTGGCCACGATAGGGGAGAACATCAAAGAAGTACAGCCCACCATGATGTCGGCCGTGCCTCGCGTGTTGGAAAAGATGTTCGACAAGATCATGAGTGCCAAGAAGAGCATGAAGCCCCTGCCGCGCAAGATTTTCACGTGGGCCATGGACCTGGCGCAGGAGTACAAACTGCAGGATCAGGACAGAACGGGCTGGTACAATTTCCGTCATTGGTTTGCCGATAAGTTGATTTATAGAAAGATACGGAAGAATGTGGGTGGCAATTTCGACATTGTGGTGTCGGGTGCGGCCAGCATTCAGCCCAAGTTGGCTTCTTTCTTTTCCGCCATCGGGATGCCGGTGTTCGAGGGTTATGGTGCCACGGAGACCTCACCGGTGATTGCCGTCAGCTGCCGCGACCGCAACGGTCGTGAGGTGGGCACGGTGGGATTCCCGCTGCCGGGCGTGGAAGTGCGCATTGCGGAAAGCGGCGAGATCCTGTGCCGCGGGCACAATGTGATGATGGGCTACTACAAGGCCCCCGACCTCACCGCCGAGGTAATTGATGACGAAGGCTGGTATCATACCGGCGATACGGGCCGCTTCACCAAGTACGGGCAAGTGGTCATCACCGGACGTATCAAGAACCTCTTCAAGACCTCCTTCGGCAAGTATGTGAACCCGCAGATCATTGAGGAGAAATTCTGCGAGTCGCCGTTCATCGAAAATATGGTTGTGGTGGGCGAGAACCAAAAATTTGCCGCCGCCATCATCTCGCCCGACTTCGAGTATCTGAAATCCTGGTGCCGCCAGCAGAACATTACCTGTGCCGACAATGAGGAGATGATACGGAACAGTGAGGTGGTGAAGGCGTTTGCCACGGAAATCGCCAAATACAACCCGCTTTTCGGTGCCGCCGAGCAGATCAAGAAGTTCGAACTGGTGCCGGAAGCCTGGACGCAACAAAACAACATCCTCACGCCAACGCTCAAGGTGAAACGCTTCATCGTGCAGCAACGGTATAGTGATTTGATTGACAAGATTTACAAGTAAAAAAAAGAGGCGCTTAAGCGCCTCTTTTTTGCATTATAAAAAAATGGTTTACTCTTGCATCAAAATCTCTAACATCTTGATGGCGCAGTCGCTGATGATGGATCCGGGTCCGAAGATGCAGGCGGCGCCGGCTTTGTAGAGGAAGTCGTAGTCCTGCGGCGGGATTACACCGCCCACGATGACCATGATGTCCTCGCGACCGAGTTTTTTGAGTTCTTCGATAACTTGGGGTACCAGCGTTTTGTGTCCGGCAGCTAAAGAGGAAACGCCCAGGATGTGGACGTCGTTCTCCACGGCTTGCTTGGCCGCTTCAGCGGGTGTTTGGAACAGCGGTCCCATGTCCACGTCGAAGCCGATGTCGGCATAACCGGTGGCCACCACTTTGGCGCCGCGGTCATGGCCGTCCTGGCCCATCTTGGCAATCATGATACGAGGACGACGGCCCTCTTTCTTGGCGAACTCATCGCACATCTCGCACGCCTTCTTGAAGGCAGCATTGTTTTGTTGTTCTGCACTATACACGCCGGAAATAAGATTTATTTTTGCTTTATAACGTCCGTAAACTTCTTCAAGGGCATCGGAGATCTCGCCGAGGGAGGCACGCACGCGCGCGGCCTTGATGGAGAGGTCGAGCAGGTTGCCGTTGCCGGTCTTGGCGCACTCGGTCAGAGCGGCCAAGGCTGCTTTCACGTCAGCCTCGTTGCGGTTGGCGCGAAGCTCGGCCAGACGCTTGATCTGCGCCTCACGGACGGTGGTGTTGTCCACTTCCAGGGTCTCGATGGGGGATTCCTTGTCCAGCTTGTACTTGCTGACGCCGATGATGGCCTCCTTGCCGGAGTCGATACGGGCCTGCTTGCGGGCGGAAGCCTCTTCGATACGCATCTTGGGGATGCCGGTCTCGATGGCCTTGGCCATGCCACCCAGGGATTCGATTTCCTGGATGTGCTTCCAGGCGCGATGGGCAATCTGGTGTGTTAGGCTCTCCACGTAGTAGGAGCCGGCCCACGGGTCGATGGACTTGCAGATCTTGGTTTCTTCCTGAATGTAAATCTGCGTGTTACGTGCAATACGTGCCGAGAAGTCGGTGGGCAGTGCGATGGCCTCGTCCAGGGCGTTGGTGTGCAGCGACTGTGTATGGCCCAGGGCGGCGCCCATGGCCTCCACGCATGTGCGGCATACGTTGTTGAACGGGTCCTGCTCGGTGAGCGACCAGCCGGAGGTCTGGCAGTGCGTGCGCAATGCCAAGGATTTGGGATTCTTGGGGTTGAACTGCTTCACAATCTTGGCCCACAACATACGGGCGGCCCGCATCTTGGCGATTTCCATGAAGTGGTTCATGCCCACAGCCCAGAAGAAGGAGAGCCGCGGGGCGAAGTCATCAACGCTCATGCCCGCGTTGACACCGGCGCGGAGATACTCCAAACCGTCGGCCAGCGTGTACGCCAGCTCGATGTCGCTGGTGGCACCCGCCTCCTGCATGTGGTAGCCGGAGATGGAGATGGAGTTGAACTTGGGCATGTTCTTGGAGGTGAACTCGAAGATATCAGCGATGATCTTCATGGAGTGCAACGGCGGGTAGATGTAGGTGTTGCGCACCATGAACTCCTTGAGGATGTCGTTCTGGATGGTGCCCGACAACTGATCCATGCTTACGCCCTGTTCTTCGGCGGCCACGATGTAGAAGGCCAACACCGGCAGCACAGCGCCGTTCATGGTCATGGAGACGGACATCTTGTCCAATGGAATCTGGTCGAACAGGATTTTCATGTCGAGGATGGAATCCACGGCCACACCGGCCTTGCCCACGTCGCCCACCACACGCGGGTGGTCGGAGTCATAGCCACGGTGGGTGGCCAAGTCGAAGGCGATGGACAAACCCTTCTGACCGGCGGCCAAGTTGCGGCGGTAGAAGGCGTTGGATTCTTCTGCGGTGGAGAATCCGGCATATTGGCGGATGGTCCACGGACGGAAGGCGTACATCATGGAATAAGGTCCGCGCAGGAACGGCGGAATACCGGCGGTATAGTTCAAGTGCTCCATACCTTCCAAATCTTCCTTGCCATACACCTGCTTGACGGGAATCTGCTCAGCGGTCATCCACGATTCGGAGATGTGGTGTTCTTGTTCCCATTTCTGAAAATCCTCTTGATTTTCAGGGGTTTTCTTAAAATCTACGTTGGTAAAATCAGGACGCATAGTATTGAATCTTCTTTACATTATATTGGGGGTGCAAAGGTACATATTTTTCAAAAACACGGACGGGTATTTTTGTTAGATTGTAGAGACGCGCCATAGCGCGTCTCTACAGGTTGTATTTACTTCGCTTGGATGTTCTTGCCGCAGTCATCGACAATCATCTTGTACCATTCTTTGCGGTATTTCGGTTGGTCGGGGAAGGCGCATTGCGGAATTTTCGTGTCGGAGACCTGGAATTTGCCGTTTTCTTCCTTCTTGACATTTCCGTCATGGTATTTCACTAACAGGTAAATGAAGAGATCGTTCCAGTCGGCGCACACCTTCTTGGCGGCATCGTTGGAGTAGCGGTTGAGTTCCTTGCGGGCCTTGTCGGGGTTGTTTTCGCAAAGGTCCTTCATGGAGGATGCCATATTGTTGATGTCCTTCACGAATTTGCCTTCCCAGTAGGCCTGTTTTTCGTTCACATGCTTGATCATGTCGCAGTAGCGGGAATAGACGAAGTTGCTGACTTTGGTAAAGGTCCAGAAGGCGGCGGTGTTGGAGTATTCCACCATGGAACCGTTGCCTTGGGCATATTCCATCGGGATGTCGGTGATGCCGCAGAACATGGGCACGTAGCAGCAGCTTGCCGCATCGTCCACGCCGAACCAGAAGATGCCACCGAACCAGTTGGGCAGCCAGTTGCGGCATTGGGCCACGAAGGAGAAGCCGGTCTGCTGGGTGGCGGTGGCGCGCTCGTGGACGTATCCTTTGCCGTCATATTCCCAGGTCATCGGACGCCAGCGGTACGGGCATTTGAACGGGCCGGCACCGAGATCCTTGGTCATGTCCATGGAGGTACCCTCGAAATGGTCGCGCATCATCTGCATCATAAACTGTGCGTCAATCTTGCTCTTGTCGGCAGGCTTGATCCACAGCGGGAAGCGGTGCTTGAGGTTATCGCCGCGAGCATAATCCTCATACTGAGCCATTTCGGCATGGTTGCAGTGGTTGAAGAAAGCCCATACGCGCGCTTCGCAGAAACGGGCACCGTCGAAGTTGATGGGATTGTAGGTGTCGCAGAAGCTGAAGTCGGCATCCGGAGCCTGTTTGGGGTCTTTCGGATAGAGCCCTTTCATTCTGGCAAACGAAATGACATCATAGGAATAGACAGTCTCCACAGATGGCAAGAAGATCTTGTCCAGCTCCTTGCTGGTGATGGAGGTCTTGCCGTCACGCAGCGGGAAAGTGGAGATGCGTGATTGGTTGGCGTGGCCGCTGATGTATCCGTCGGGGATGCGACGGGCCACCCACACGGCGCCGTTGCTCCAGCCTTTCACGATTTTGCCTTTGGCATCCAGCATCTTCTCGCCCTTGCCGATGAGGTCCATGACCCACGCCTCGTTGGGATCCACGATGGAGAACGACTCGCCCTCGCTGGCGTAGCCGTAGGTGTCCATCAGTTCGGCAATGACCTTGATGGCCTCACGGGCGTTCTTGGCCCGTTGCAACGCGATGTATATCAGGGAACCGTAGTCAATCATGCCCTGGCCCTGTTCCAGTTCTTCGATGCCGCCGTAAGTGGTCTCGCCGATGGCTAACTGCCATTCGTTCATGTTGCCGATGACCGAGTAGGTGTGGGCCACCTGCGGAATCTGACCCAGCAGCTTGCCAGTGTCCCATTCGATGACGTCCATCATGGTGCCGGCGGGATAATCTTTAGCAGGACGGTAATAGAGTTCGCCGTACAGCTGGTGCGAATCGGCGGCGTAAGTGAGGAAGCAGGAGCCGTCTTTGCTGGCACCCTTCGTCACGATGAAGTTGGTGCAGGCCATCGAGGTGGTGAATGCCATCAGGCCCAGCACAAGGGTGAGGAGAAAGGATTTTTTCATAAAATGCTTTTTTTATTGATTATTAATGATGATTCGTATTTTGTCATTCTACTGATAGAATCTTGATGGTCCGCATTCCGGCGGGGAGCTGTATGTCGAAGATGTCGTTCGGACGGTGGCCGAACAGAGCCTTGGCCATCGGAGAGGTGAAGGGGACCTTGCCTTTGGTGGCGTTGGCCTCGTCCACGCCGGTGATCTGGATGCGTATCTCCTGCCCGTTCATGCGCATGGCCACGGTGGAGCCGAACGCGATTTCACCCGTTTTTTTGGGTTCCATCACTTTTGCGATTTTGATGCGGTTTTCTAGTAGTTCCAGTTTGGCGTTGAGGAAGTTGCGGGTCACGCGGGCGTCGGTTTCCTGCCCGTCGGCGCGGATGCCGTCACGCTCGTTCAGCAGATCTTCCCGTTCTTGCAGCAACTGCTCCATGCCGGCGGGCGTCACATAGTTGACGACTCCTGCAGGCAGGAAAGCACGCGGCGGTACCAACGGGACCTCTTCCTGGTCTCCTTCTTTTACAAATCCCCTGCTCATAACCTGTTACATGAATTTCCGACGTAAAAGGTCGCACAAGGCCAGATAGGCGGTGGAGGTGGAATCCCAGAAATACTGCTTTTTGTAATTCTCCAGACAGTCGAATGCCGCCTCCAAGTTGGGGCACTGGTTGAGTTTCTGGATGGCCGCGCTGAACTCTTCGCCCCGGTTTTGGAACAGTTCTTTGATAAAGGTGAACTTGTCGTTGATGGAGATGGCCTTCGTCAGGTCGTGGACTTTCGCGTGCTGGTATTGCGCGCTCAGGGAGCGGTCCTCCTTCTGCTCGTTGAACAGGTCGTTCAGTGAACGTTGGGGGGCGGCTGCCGATATGGAGGGCTTCTCCGCCGGTTTGACCGGTTGTGCGGGTGTTGCGGGTTCGGGTCTTGACGGAGCTGCAGGGGCCGGTTGGGCCACGGGAGCCTTGGGGGCCGCTTCGGGCTGCTCATGCCGTTTGGGACGTGGAATGAATTGCAGCAAATCATCCTCTTCGTTGGAGAACAAAGATTCCGGCTCTATCTGGTCGTCGCGTTTGGGCTTGGAGGTGGGCACTCGCTCGGCGATTGAGGGGCGCGCGGGCTCAGAAATCACTTTTTTCTCTTCCTGTTGCGGCGCTGGCGCTTCCTGCTGGACAGGTTTCTCCTCGGGTTTCGGCATTTCTTTCTCGGGTTCTGCCGGTTTCGCTTCCGGTTGCGGCGTTTCAGCCACTGGTTGCGGAATATCCTCAGCTACATCATCCACAATCTGCACGTCAACGGGCTCTTCTTCCTTCGGTTGGTAGCTTTCGTGTTCCGTGTCAAAAAAGAGGTCCACATCCTCCGTCAAGCCCGGGTGCACGGCATATTCGCGGGGCTCTTCCTGCGCTTGCGGTTCCGGTTCGGGCTTTTGCGGCGTGGCCGGAACGGGAGAATCCACAGCAGTTTCCGGCTCCGATGATGTCCCCTGAACGGGCTTTTTCGTCTGCAATTCTACATAGATGTGACGGAGTCGTTCCAGAACGGCATCCCGTTCAATGGGGGGCATGACGGATGTTTCGCCACATATAAGTTCAAGGTTGTCAAGAATTTCGATGATTTGTGCAAAACTATTCTGCATTTTAGTAAGAATTAATGGTTGTTGGAAAGACAAATTATTATAATTTTGCCGTTCCGAAAAAACGGACAAAAATACAAAATTCTTTTAATCGAAACAGGCGCATGTTTTTAGAAAATAAAGCGAGTAGAAATAATCAACGGGGATGGATTGAGGTGATATGCGGGTCAATGTTTTCCGGCAAGACGGAGGAGTTGCTCCGGCGCATCCGCCGTGCGGAGTTTGCCAACCAGCAGATCGAGCTTTTCAAGCCCGCCATCGACACCCGCTACGACGAGGTGGATGTGGTGTCGCATGACGAGGCCTCCAGGGTCTCCACGCCTGTCCATAACTCCTCGGAGATCCTTCTGTATGTGAATATGGAATCGGTACAGGTGGTGGCCATTGATGAAATCCAGTTTTTCGATGATGGTATCGTGGATGTGTGCAATACGTTGGCCAATGCGGGTATCCGTGTGATTGTCAGTGGGTTGGATATGGACTATTTGGGCAATCCTTTTGGACCGATGCCGAAGCTGATCGCGGTGGCGGAGTATGTGAGCAAACAACACGCCATCTGCACCCACTGCGGCGACCTGGCCCAATATTCCCACCGCATCGTGGCCGGCGACGGACAAGTGCTTTTAGGCGAGAAAGAGGCGTATGAGCCCCTTTGTCGCCATTGTTTTAATGAAGCTTTGAAAAAAGAGAACCGCTAACCTATCGGTTGTTCAGCCACTGCATCACATTATGGTAAATCCGGTCGGCGGCGTTCTCGGTGTCAGCTGGCACGAATTTCTCCCCGGTGATGTTTTCATACAATTCTATATAACGTTCCGTGATTCCCTTCACCACTTCGGGAGTCATATCCGGCACCTGTTGTCCCTCCTGACCTTGGAATCCGTTGGCCATCAGCCACTCACGCACAAACTCCTTTGACAATTGCTTTTGAGGTTTGCCTTGGGCAAAATTCTCTTCGTATCCTTTCGCATAGAAATAACGGGAAGAGTCGGGGGTGTGGATTTCGTCGATGAGGTAGATTTTGTCGCCGGCCTTGCCGAACTCGTATTTGGTGTCCACCAGGATGAGGCCCTGCTTGGCAGCCATTTCCGTGCCGCGCTGGAAGAGCTTCATGGTGTAATCTTCAATGATGGCATAATCTTCGGGACTGACAAGACCTTTGGCCAGTATTTCCTCCTTGGAGATGTCGGCGTCGTGTTCGCCTTGTTCAGCCTTGGTGGTGGGGGTGATGATGGGAGTGGGGAATTTCTGGTTCTCGCGCATCCCTTCGGGCAGGATATTGCCGCACAGGTTGCGACCGCCGTTCTTGTAGAAACGCCAGGCGCTGCCGCACAGATAGCCACGCACAATCATCTCCACCGGAAAACCTTGACAAAGAACGCCCACCGTTACCATCGGATCGGGAGTGGCTAACTTCCAGTTGGGGCAGATGTCGGCCGTGGCATCTAAGAAACGGGCGGCAATCTGATTCAGAATCTGACCCTTGCAGGGAATGCCCTCGGGCAGGATGACGTCAAAGGCGGAGATGCGGTCGGACGCGACCATGGCCAGCACTTCGTCATTGATATTATACACATCGCGGACTTTGCCGTGATAAACACTTTTCTGATTCGGAAAATTGAATTCTGTATGGGTAATAGCTGCCATTGTGTAAGGATTTTAAAGACGGGCGCAAAGATACGATTAAAATTGTATCTTTGCGCCTCTTAAAACCAGCAATTTTATGACTTCTTCCGAAATTCGTAACGCATTTTTGCAATTCTTTAATTCCAAAGAACATACCATCGTTCCTTCCGCCCCGATGGTCATTAAAAACGACCCCACACTGATGTTCACCAATGCCGGCATGAACCAGTTTAAGGATATCTTTTTAGGGAATCAGAAACCGGAACATCCCCGCGTGGCCGACTCGCAGAAGTGTCTGCGCGTGTCGGGCAAACATAACGATCTGGAAGAGGTGGGCCGCGACACGTACCACCATACCATGTTCGAGATGCTCGGCAACTGGTCGTTTGGCGATTATTTCAAAAAAGAGGCTATCGCCTACGCGTGGGAGTTTCTCACCGAGGTGATGAAACTGGATAAAAACCGCCTCTATGCCACTGTTTTCCAAGGTGATGAAAAAGACGGTACCCAATTTGACCAGGAGGCTTATGACTTTTGGAAGGAACATCTTCCTGAAGACCGCATCTTGAAAGGCAACAAGAAAGACAACTTCTGGGAAATGGGCGACACCGGTCCTTGCGGCCCTTGCTCGGAAATCCACATCGACCTGCGCGATGACAGCGAGCGGGCCAAGGTGCCCGGCCACGAGTTGGTCAACAAGGACAATCCGCTGGTAATTGAGATTTGGAACCTTGTGTTCATGCAGTTCAACCGGATAGCCTCCGGTGAGCTGAAACCCTTGGCTGCCAAGCATGTGGACACGGGCATGGGCTTCGAGCGCCTCTGCATGGCGGTGCAGAACAAGAAGTCAAACTATGATACGGATGTGTTTCAGCCCATTATCCAAAAAATCGCCGCCAGCGCTAACGTCCGCTATGGTGACAAGACAGAGACGGACATTGCCTTGCGCGTGGTGGCCGACCATCTGCGGGCCGTGAGTTTCGCCATTGCCGACGGTCAGTTGCCCTCTAACACGGGAGCCGGCTACGTCATCCGCCGCATCCTGCGCCGTGCTATCCGCTACGGCTTCACCTTCTTGGGCTTCAAAGATCCTTTCATGCACAGTCTTGTTCCTGATTTGGTTGCCCAAATGGGACACCAGTTCCCCGAGTTGCAGCGGCAGCAGGAGCTCATCCAGCGCATCATGCTGGAGGAAGAACAGTCATTCCTGAAGACCTTGGCCAAGGGCATCAATCGCTTTGAAGAGTATGTGGCCAAATCCAATAACGACCAAATTGACGGCGACTTCGCCTTCGAATTGTTCGACACATACGGCTTTCCGGTGGACCTTACGCAACTGCTGGCCTCCGAAAAAGGTAAAACGGTGGACATGGAGGGCTTCCAACGCGGTCTGCAACAGCAAAAGGAACGTTCTCGTGCCGCCGCCACCGTCACCACCGATGACTGGGTGGAGCTAATCCATACGGATACACCGACTCAATTTGTTGGTTATCATGAAAATCAATGTGAATGTCACGTGGTGAAGTACCGGAAAGTGTCCGCCAAAGGCAAGACCTATTTCCAGGTTGTGTTAGACAAAACGCCCTTCTATGCCGAATCTGGTGGTCAGGTGGGCGACACAGGGATCTTGGAAGGTGTAAATGATGCCGTTGAGGTTTACAACACCACCAAAGAGAATAATCTGACCATTCATCATACTGCCCGTCTGCCTGAAAACATGGAGGCTCCGATGACCGCCAAGATTGACGTGGTCAAGCGGCAGATGACGGCTAACAACCACTCTGCCACGCACTTGTTGGACCATGCGTTGCGCGCTGTGCTCGGTACCCATGTGGAGCAGAAAGGTTCGATGGTGGCTTCCGACCGTCTGCGTTTCGATTTCTCGCATTTTGCCAAGATGACGGAAGAGGAGATCATCCAGACTGAAAAGATGGTTAACGCCTTGATTCGTAAGAACCTGCCATTACAGGAGCATGTGGACATCCCCATTGAGGAAGCCCGTGCCAAGGGGGCCATCGCTTTGTTTGGCGAGAAATACGGCAAATTCGTGCGGGTAATCCAGTTTGGCGATGCCGTGGAGTTGTGCGGGGGCACACACACGTCCGCCACGGGCAATATCGGCTTCTTCAAGATTGTGTCTGAAGGGGCCGTGGCCGCCGGCGTGCGCCGTATCGAGGCCGTCACCGGCACCGCCGCAGAGGCCATCGTGTATGCCAATCAGAACCTCATCAAGCATATCAAGGAGATGCTCGGATCCAATAACCTTGAACAAGCTGTACAGAAACTCACCGACGACAATCTGCAATTCCGTCATAAAATTGAAGATTTCGAAAAACAGAAAGTTTTGGAGTTTTGCAAGGAATCCGAAGAGGCAGCTCAATGCATCAATGGTATTCAAGTGATTGCGCAGACGACCACGTTTAGTCCTGACATCCTGCGTAATGCGGCTTTCATGTTGCGTGTGAGGCCCAACCGTATCGTGGTGTTAGGCAGTGTGTTTGACAACAAGCCGAATTTGGCGGTGGCGGTTTCCGATGACCTGGTGGGCCGTTTTGAGGCTCCGAAGTTAGTGCGTGCCGCTGGCAAACTCATACAAGGTGGCGGCGGCGGACAACCTACGCTCTCCATGGCAGGCGGCAAAAACCCTGCTGGCGTGCCTGATGCCGTTCAGGAAGTGTTACGTCTTATTGAGGAAGGCTAAAAAGATAAGCCATATCCACATCATTCAACAACTCCATTCCGCGCTCCGTAAGCAGGGGAAGGAGCAAATAGCGGATTATCTGTTCTTGATTCACCCCCCAGTCTTCTTCCACACATACATTGTGCAGGAAAAAGATGGAATATAAGGGTATATTGATATTCTCTTGGAAATGATATTGTCGTATTCCCTTTTGAATCAATGTGTTCAAAATGCTCATAAAGGGTGAGTCGTTTGTGGTGAAGAGCTTGTGCTGTAGCGCATGTTGGAAAAAGGTACTTTCTGTTTCCCGGATATTGCGCATCTCCCATACAAACAACAGCAGTTCTTCCACCGGATGGTTGCATTCAAGGCTCTTCTCCCGGATGCGTTCCTGAATGCACGTGTGCCAGAACCGCCGCGCGATCTCCACCGACTGGGCTTTCCCCTCATAACGGTTGAAAAAGGTTTTCCGGCTGATGCCCATGCCGGCTACAATCTCATCGGTCGTATGGTCGAAACCGTTTTTGAGATAATAGTGGAAAATATCGAACGTCTTCTGTTGATTCAGTGGTCGTTTCATGGAGGATGTCTTTAGTTGGGCTTTGAAAGATGTTTCACCACCTCGGATTCCACCATGCTGTGAAGGTCGACAGCCTTAACTTGTTTTCCATCATGTATATAAAGGAAGGTGGGGAATTTCCCGTTCACCACTTCAATAGCAGTGAAAGGGTCAATGGTGACATACCGGAAATGGGTGGCGCCGCTCTCTTCCTTGAATTTTTGGATGCTCTCATCCTTGCCCCAGATGAAGAATATGACCTTGTTGGTGTCCAAATGGTTGTTTTCAACGATGGAGTTGAGTTTTTTGCCGCTGGTTTTGCAATATTTGCATCCGGCAGCCACATATCCTAAGATATAATTGCCGTCATCAATATCCAGAGATAGTGCAATGGTATCCTGCATGAATTCTTCAAAACGTGGTTCGTTTATGGATTGACCGTCGCGGTCAAAAAGATTCCATACGGAGTCCATGGGAAACAGGGCGAAGGGCGCGGCGAAGGCGGCCACGGCTAACACAATCCCAACGGCTTTCCAACCCTTGAACCGCGCAGTTTCCTCTTTCCGTATCAGCAGCATCAACGCCATGGTTATGATGTTCTTGAAGATGGACCAAGTGGGGTTCAGTTCCACTAACTCGCCCATACAATGGCAGTTGGCATCTTGCCGGAAAAGGGCCACATAAATCAGAAGGAGGGTGAAACCCACCAGCATGGCCATCGTTGTCCACCAGACGGGTTTGTACAGGATTTTCAGGATGAGGAAGGCACCAAGCAGCAGTTCAGCCATAATCACCAGGCGGGCTATCACGGTGCATAGTAAATAGTTGAACAGATGGAAACTGTAAATGTACAGTTCGAAACTGTCAAGGGAGAGCAGTTTCAAAATACCCGTGGTGATGAAGAAGGCACCAATCAGCAGGCGGAGTATAAGCTTCAGCACGCGCACTGGCTGCCAGCGACGGGTTACCTCTTCGGGTTGATTGTTAAGGTCATATTCGGTTACGGGTTCTTGGATAATTTCATTCATAACTTCAGATAATATCGGGTTCTATTCCTTTGGGGATGGCCCCAATCAGTTTTTTGGTGTAATCCGTCTGCGGATGGTCGCAGATGGCGTCGGCGTCATCCATTTCCACGATGCGTCCGTTCTGCATGACGGCAATGCGGTCCGACATGAAGCGGACCACGGAGAGGTCGTGCGAGATGAAAATATAGGTGAAATGGTATTCCTGCTTCAGTTCGTTCAGCAGGTTCAGCACCTGGGCTTGTACTGACACATCAAGGGCGGAGACTGATTCGTCGCAGATGATGAAGCGCGGGTTGACGGCCAGGGCGCGGGCGATGGAGATGCGCTGGCGCTGGCCGCCGGAGAACTCGTGCGGATAGCGGTAGAAGTGCGATTCGTTGAGGTTCACCCGTTCCAATAGGGCGATGGCTTTCGCGCGCCGCTCTTTGTCGTTGTGGCCAATACCGTGTACCCGCATGGGCTCAATGAGCGCATCGCCAACGGTAAGCCGCTGGTTCAGCGATGAATAAGGGTCTTGCAGGATGATCTGCAATTCTTTGCGCATCCGACGCATATCGGCGCTGTTGAGGCTCATCAGGTTGGTGCCGCGATAGTGGACCTCCCCGGAGGTGGCCTCTATCAGTCGTATCATGCAGCGTCCCAAGGTGGTCTTGCCGCAGCCGGATTCGCCCACCAGTCCGAGCGTTTCCCCCTCATAAACATCGAAGGTGATGTTCTCCAAAGCCTGCACATATTGTCTTTTCTCAAAGAGCTTCCGCTTGCGCACAGGGTACAGTTTGGAGATGTTGCGGATGGAAATAAGCGGTTTTTCAGCATACAACTTGGTGTGAAACGCCTGACGCTCGTCGGCGGACACGCACAGTTTTTCGAAGGTTTCGCGGATGCCCTCCTGCCTGTGCTGCATGAAGTCGTCCACCGTGGGCAGCTGGCGCAGGCGCACGCGCATGGAGGGCCTGCACGCTAAAAGCCCTTGTGTATAAGGATGTTTTGGATTTAAGAACAGGTCTCTCACGGAGCCTTCCTCCACAATGTTCCCTTTGTACATCACCAGGACGCGGTCGGCGATCTCCGCCACCACGCCCAAATCGTGGGTGATGAACAGGACACTCATGCCGTATTTGGCCTGCAGTTTGCGGATGAGTTCGAGGATTCCCTTTTGCACGGTTACGTCCAAGGCGGTGGTCGGCTCGTCGGCAATCAGCAGGTCGGGCTGGCAGCTCATGGCCATGGCGATCATCACGCGCTGCTTCTGCCCGCCGGAAAGCTCGTGCGGGTAGGAGTCGAAAATCTGCTCCGGGCGCGGGAGCATCACCTCCTTGAAGAGCTCGATAACATGCTTGCGGGCGGCCTCCTTGTCCATACGGGTGTGCAAAAGCATCTGCTCCGTGATCTGCTGCCCGCACCGGATAACCGGATTTAGCGAAGTCATCGGCTCCTGGAAAATCATGGCGATCTTGTTGCCACGGATGCGTTCCATCTCCTTTTCCGTGCAGCGCGACAGGTTGACCGTCGTGTCGGGCTGGGCGGGGTCGTGGAACAGAATCTGCCCGTCGGGATAGCGCGCGACGGAAGCGTTGAGCAAACGCATCACCGACAGCGCCGTCACCGACTTGCCGGAACCCGATTCGCCCACCACACCAAGGGTCTCGCCTCGTCCGATGTGGAATGATAGACCGTGAAGAATGGGATTCCATTCCTCATCCCGCTTCATCTCCAGCGCCAGATCCGTAATTTCGAGCAGTTTTTCCATAGAAAGCGCAAAAGTACAAAAAACATTTGGTTTGCAAAGGACATAAAAAAAACAGGCAGCAAATCTGCTGCCTGCCTGGTGTCTCAGCTGGGATTCGAACCCAGGACCCCATCCTTAAAAGGGATGTGCTCTACCTGCTGAGCTACTGGGACATCCTTTCGCTTTTAGCGGCTGCAAAAGTACGATTTTTTCATTACACTCTATTCATTCTCGGTAATTTTTTTGGTATAATATTTTATCTTACTGATAATCATTCTGTTAATTATAATTTTTAATAAAAACTAAAAACAAACCATAGAGTGCGAGTTTTTTCTATATTTGTGTTTTAACATATTGGATATAAATATGTTAAAAATGTTGTTCTATTTTTTGCAACCGATTGTGGGAAAACAGGGCATTTGTGTCGGAGATGAGAGGAAAAATGTAATTTTTCAAACAAATGACACCGAAAAACTGCAATCATAAATGTCTCTTAAAACAGATGAAAAAACTAATCCTAACTCCGAAAAAAGACACATTGACCATTTGCCTGCCGCCGGACTGGGTAGGCAAACCGCTTGTCTGTATTTTGAAGGATCCGGACGAACAAGACGAGGGGATGATCTCGTATGTAAGTGATGTGTCCATCGGTTACCAGGCGGAACGCTACCGGTGGGCCAAGCGTGGTCGTCGTCCCCGTCGGCACCGTTTGCGTAAAAAGAGTGTCGATGTGATTCTCTAATGCAGGTCTGCTCCGATGAGGTGCATGAATTCCTGACGGGTGTTTTCGTTTTTCAGGAAGGCCCCGGTGAATTCCGATGTGGTGGTCACAGAGTTCTGTTTCTGGATGCCCCGCATGGACATGCAGAGGTGCTGGGCTTCGATGACGACGGCCACTCCCAGAGGGTTCAAGACCTCTTGGAGGCAGTCCTTGATTTGAGTGGTGAGGCGTTCCTGCAGTTGCAGACGGCGGGCGAAACACTCCACCACGCGGGGAATCTTGCTCAGTCCCACGATGGTGCCGTTGGGGATGTATCCGATGTGCGCTTTTCCGAAAAATGGCAATAGATGATGCTCGCACAACGAGTATATTTCGATGTCTTTCACCACTACAATCTGTTTGTAATCCTCATGAAACAAGGCACTTTTCAAGATGGCCTTGGGATCCAGTCGATAGCCGTGGGTGAGGAAGTCAAGGGATTTGGCGGCCCGCATCGGCGTCTTGATCAGGCCCTCCCGCTTGGGGTCTTCGCCAATATTTTGCAAGAGCGAACGATAGCTTTCGGAGAGCGCTGTCAGATTGTCTTCCGATAGCTTGGGTATCACATTGATAGAGTCGGTGATTTTCATATTTTTTATACTAAGTAAGGATTATACAGTTTCTCATCGCCGACCGTGGTGAGTCCGCCGTGGCCGGGATATACCGTTGTGGTGTCCGGGAGGGTTAGGATTTTGGTTTTGATCATCTCGATCAGCAGCCGTCCGTTGCCGGTAGGCAGGTCGCTGCGGCCCACGCTGCCTTCGAAGAGCAGGTCGCCGCAGATCACATACCCGTTGGCGGCATCGTAGAGGGAGATGCTGCCGTCGCAATGGCCCGGCGTGTACAGCACTTGCAGGGCCTGCTTCCCGAAACGCACCTCGTCGCCCTCGTGCAGATAGCGGTCCGGCTGCGGCATCTCATCCACCGATAGCCCGAACGCCATCGCGTAGGCGTATGACTTGTTGTAGATGGGCATGCCTGCCTCGTGGCACCAGACGGGAGCCTCAAAGGTTCTGTGGCACCAGTTGTTGCCGGCAATATGGTCGATGTGCGGGTGCGTGTTCACGATGGCTTTGACGGACAGCCCGTGCTGCCGCACGTACTCCTCCAACTGGGCATCCTCGTACGACTGGCAGTTGCCAGGATCCACAAGGATGGCCTCCCCTGTGTCATCGTGCAGCACCAACGTGTTGACTTGTATGGGGTTGAAATGGAATATCCGTATGTTGATGTTCTCCATGTTCTGGTTTAGCGCGTTCATGAATTCCGAAATCGAGATGTGTTTCTTCCCCATGTTAGAAAGTCTTGGACTTGGGGTCGGAAACGTAGAGGTCTTTCACTTTGTTGCCGTTTTCAAACAAAGCGCTGTAGTGGAGGGTGCCGTCGGGTTTCCAGCACGACCACTTGCCCTCGCGCAGATGATTCTTGAACTGGCCTTGGAAGTGCTTCTTACCATTATTATAATATTCGATGAAGGTGCCGTTGGGGATGTCGTGCACGAAATTCTGCTCCCGCACCTTGACCTCCTGCACATTGTAAAACACCCATTTGCCCTCTTTCAGGTCGTTGACATATTTGCCTTTGGCCACCGCTTTCCCGTTCTGTGCGTAATCGGTCCAGGGTCCGTTTTTGAGATTGTCCTTATAGGTGCCCTTGTGTGACATTTTCCCGTTTTCCTCCCAGAAATAGGTGTACGGGCCGTTCCATTTGTTCTGCTTATAGGTGATGATGTATTTCTGTTTGCCGTCGTCGTACCATCCTTGCCACTGGCCGTCCATCTCACCATCCTTGAATGTGCCTTTGTCTTGGGTTTGGCCGTTGTGGTAATAGGAGGTCCAAAGACCGTTTTCCTTGTCGTGGGCAAAAGGCCCTTCACGCTGCAGGCGGCCGTCCTCATACCAGGCTTTCCAAATGCCTTCCCGCTTTCCGTTTACATAACTGCCTTTCTTCCATACTTTCCCGTTTTCATAATAATAGGTCCACTCACCCTGTTGCAATCCTTTTTCGAAAATGCCCCGGCTGCCGAGTGTGCCGTTCTCATGGTAGAATTTCCATTCGCCCTGTTGCAATCCTTTCACCGACGAGCCTTCCATGTCTTTCTGGCCGGTGCGGGTCCACCAGCAGGCATAGCCTTCTAATTCGCCCATTTGGTAAGTGCCTTCAAAATATTTGGCTCCGTCGTCAAAGTATTCTGTCACATGCCCGTCCACGCTGTCGGCTACATAAGTTACCTCTTTGAAAATTTTGCCGTTGGTGTGGTAAAATGTCCAGTTGCCACTGCGTTTGCCGTTGGCGAACTGGCCTTTCGATTCCACTTGGCCCGATTGGTACCAGCTGGTGAAGGGACCGTTTTCGGCGTTGTATTCCTGGGCCAGTTTACCGTTGTCGAACCAGACTTTCCAGACACCGACCTTTTTCCCGTCGCGATAGTCGCCTTCGGTCCATTTCATCCCATTGATGTGATAATAGACCCAGCGGCCCTGTTCCAGGCCTTGGGCTTCCACGCCCACCGACATCAGTTTGTTGTTTTTCCAATAGGTCTTAACCGTATCTTGGGCACTGGCGGTCAAGCATATCCATGCCAGGAGGATTACAAGAGATAAGTTGCGCATATTCTCATTTATTAAAAGCGTGCAAAGATACTACAAAATCCGATATTTACCCTATAATACCGGAAATGATGATGATAATGAGGGCCAACGGGGACAAGTAGCGCAGCACGAAATAGTACAGTTCGAATGCCTTGGCCTTGATGGCTCCGCCGTTGGAAAGCTCGTCGCGCACTTCCGCCTTCGGGAAGAACCAGCCCAAGAAAATGGTCATCATCAGTGCCCCGATGGGCATCAGGTAAGAGGCGGTGATGAGGTCGAAGAGGTCGAAGATGGTGCGGCTGAAGATGTGGAAATCTTTCAGGATGCCGAATGAAAGGGTGCAGAATATGCCGATGACGAAGACCAGCAGCGTGCTGACAAAGGAGGCTGTGCGCCGTTTCCAATGGAGTTCCTCCACGCCAAAGGCCACCAAGATTTCCAATAGGGAAATGGTGGAGGTGAGTGCGGCAATGCCCAGTAACATGAAGAAAATGACGGCAAAGAGCGTACCCGCCGGCATACTGTTGAACACGTTGGGCAGTACAATATAGACGAGTTCCGGACCGCTGGCCGGGTTCATCCCGAAGGCAAACACCGCCGGAAAGATGACGATGCCCGCTAAGATGGCCACCAGAGAATCACAGCCGGCAATCCAAAGACTGGTGGGGAAGAGCTTGTCCTGCTTGCGGATGTAGGATCCGTAGGTCACCATGGCGCCCATGCCGATGCTGAGAGAGAAAAAGGATTGTCCCAAGGCGGATAGAATGCAGGTGCCATTGAGTTTGCTGAAATCGGGTTTGAACAGGAAACGAAGGCCTTCAGCGGCTCCGTCGAGGGTGACCGAGCGCACGCACATAAGCAGAAGGAGCAGGAAGAGTATGGGCATCAGCACTTTGCTTACCTTTTCAATGCCTTTTTGCACTCCCATGGTGATGACGGTGGCGGTTAGCGACAGAAACAACAGCTGATACAACAACGGCCAGAAAGAGCCTTGCGTGAAGTCGGAGAACAGGGTTGTGATGGCTGTCGGGTCTTTGCCGGCAAGGCCGCCGCTGCAGGAGAGCACAATGTAGTTGAGCGTCCAGCCGGCCACCACGCTGTAAAAAGCATATATAAGGAAGGCGGCCACAATGCCGAACACGCCCAGCAACATCCAGCCTTTGCTGCCGTTGCTCAGCTTGCGGTAGGCGCCCACCACGTTGCTCTGCGAACGGCGCCCGATGATGAACTCCGTCATCATCAAAGGCACCCCGATGAGTAGGACGAAGAAAACATAGACGAGCAGGAATGCGCCGCCGCCGTTTTGCCCTAACATGTAGGGGAAGCGCCAGATATTACCCAAACCGACAGCCCCACCGGCCGCCGCCAAAATCGCACCAAGGTTGGAGGTAAAACCTCTTTGAGTGTTTGTTGTTGCCATAATTTCAATTAAGGCGGCAAAGATAAACAAAACAAACTTTGGATGCGACCTTTCTTGTTTTTTTTGCTATTTTTGCGCCTCTATAATTTTGAAATAAAACTCTTTAAAAATGAAAAAGTTAATGATTCTGATGGCGGTATGTTGCCTCGTGTTCGCATCTTGTGACAACAAACAGAAGGAAGAACCCGCCCTCACCCCGGAACAACAGGAAATGGCTGAAAAGCAAAAACAGTTCATGAAGGACCGCGAGGATTGGAACAATTGGGAGAATCAGACTGATGAGCGTAAGGCCGAGCTGCTGAACAAGAGCAAAACGGCTTATGAAAAACGTAAAGCCGCCCAGGAGGAGAAAGAGGCCCGCAAGGCCAAATTTGAAGAGGCTCTGGCCAATTGGGACAACCTCTCCCTGGATGAACGAAGAGCCGCCTTCGACCTCTTGGCTCCAGCCAAGCCCAATAGCAAAAGTGAGGTCAAAAGTTCTGACGAAGGCGACGAAACCACTGACAAAGACAAGAAATAATGCATACAATCGCAGTTTTCGCTTCGGGCTTCGGCTCCAACTTCCAAGCCTTGATTGAGGCGGTGCAGCAGCATACGCTGGATGCCCGCATCGCTCTTTTAGTTACCGACAAGCCAGGCTGCAAGGCCGAGCAAAGAGCTGTCAGTCACGGAATTGATGTGTTTGCCTTCTCCTCGAAGGATTACAACGGCAAGGAGGCATACGAGACGGCTATCTTGCAGGAACTCCGCCAGCGGGGGGTTGAATACATTGTCTTGGCCGGCTACATGCGTTATATCGGCAAGGTGCTTTTGGAGAACTTCCCGATGCGCATCATCAACCTCCATCCGGCACTGCTGCCTTCGTTCCCGGGCGCGCACGGCATCGCCGACGCCTATCATCACGGCGTGAAGGTGTTCGGCATCACCATCCACTTTGTGGATGAAGGGGTGGACACTGGCCGTATCATCGACCAGTTCGCCTTCCACGCCGATGGCAACGAAACGCTGGAGGAAATCGAGACCAAAATACATCAGTTAGAACACCAATATTATCCGATTACCGTCAACAGGGTTGTGAACGGGTAGTTGTTCTTTGCTAAAAACATATAGGCTGCTTCATTATGAATGGGGCAGCCTTTTTTAATGCCTAATACGCAAAAGAGGGCCTAAAAAGCCCTCTTTTTTATATATTGCAATTGTATCGCGGCAAATTAGTCCGCCAAGTCGCTGAAGAACTCGCTGAGATCGTTGGCCACCTCGTACATGGGGGTGTATTCCATGGTGGGCGTGGCGGGCGTGGCAGTGGTCTGCAGCGTGCTTACGCGCTGCTGTGTCTGGCGCAGGATGGCGGGGGTCTCTATCTTGTATTGGAAATCTTCTTCATCGTGGAACAGCGGGTCAACGGGTTCTTCAATGCGTTGGGGACCGCTTCCCGGGGTGAAGAAGGATTGCGGTGCGGGTTGCACCTGCGGCTCCATGGCAACAGCTGGCTCCTGATAGTCGAAAATGGATACATTCGGAGTCTGCTGTACGTTGGCCTCCTCACGAGGGGTGGTCAGGGTCTCATAATCATCCGCCTTGGGCGCAGCGGGCGCGTTGTTGGCTTCCACTTTCGTGCCCATCTGGATGTCGGTCTTGAAAATATCATCCTGCTTTTTGTCGTCGGTAACGACCGTGGTGAGCTCCTTCTCCAAGATTTCGCGGGCCTGGGAGTTGAAGTTGGTCACGATGACCGACAGCTTGAGGGCGTCGCCAAGGCTCTCGTCCACGCCACGGCCCCAAATGACTTCCGCTTCCGGACTCTTGACGGCTTCGAACTTCTCGGTAAGGGCTTCCAGTTCGGAAACCTTAAGCTCGTTGTCGGGACCGTAGCTGATGAAGAAGAGGAAGTTCTGGGCGTCGGCGATGACGGGGTTGTCCAACAGCGGGCAGCGCAGGGCGTCGTCCACCACACGTTCCACACGGTCGGCACCGCTGGCCACGGCTAAGCCCAACATGGCCTTGCCGCTCTCCTTCATGATGGTCTCGATATCGTGGAAGTCCACATTCTGCTCGTAGTTGACAGTGATAAGCTCGGCGATGCACTTGACGGCATTCTTCAGCACGTCATCGGCATAGCTGTAGGCTTTGCTCAAAGTGTCTTCCTGATAGAATTTGAGGATGTTCTGGTTCTTGACCACAATCAGGGAGTCCACGTATTTGTCCAGTTCGGCGATTCCCCTTTCGGCTTGTTTGATACGGGCGGACCCTTCGAACTTGAAGGGGGCGGTAACCACACCGATGGTGAGGATGCCCATCTCATGGGCGATTTCAGCAATCACCGGGGAGGCTCCTGTACCGGTACCCTTGCCCATACCGGCAGTGATGAACAGCATCTTGGTCTCCCGACCGATGAAGTCCATGATCTTCTCCTTGCTGTCCAAAGCATATTGGCGGGCGATTTCGGGTTTCGCGCCGGCTCCGAGGCCGGTGCCCAACAAAAGCTTCTCGGGAACGGGGCTCTTGCTCAAATGCCCCTGGTCGGTGTTGCACACCAGAAAGTCCACACCCACAATGCCTTCGCTGTACATGTGCTTGACCGCATTGCTGCCGCCGCCGCCGACACCGATAACTTTGATGATGGAGGAGTTCTCTCTTGCGCCGTAATCCGCTGTAATGTCAATTCTGTCTGTCATATCTGTTTATGTTCTTAATTATCTTAAAAAAGGTTAATGATTCGGTTTGGTTTGGATGATATGGGGTTAGGAGACGTTTTCTAACATCTCCTTCAGATAGTCATGTACTTTTTTGAAGAGGCCCCACCGTGAAGCACCATCGGGTTTCGGATCTGAGTCCGGACCTGGGTTTTGAATGGGTGTGGTGCCGCGTTCCGAGGTGGTCAGATGCAGGTTCTCTTCGGTCTCGATGCCGTATTTGAGCAAGCCGAGGGCTGTGGAGAAGGCCGGCTGCTTCAATTCCGTGGGGATGGAGTGTGCGAACCCGTTGTCGGGGATGCCGATGCGGGTGGGCATCTGGAGCATGTATTGGCACAGCTCCTTGATGTGGCGGAGGTTAGAGCCGCCACCCGTGAGGACGAGGCCTGCGAAGAGGCGATCCTTATAGCCGGAGTTGTCAATCTCTTTCTGGATGGCGCTGAGAATCTCGCCCTGCACGCGGCTGTTGATGATCTGCGCCAAATAGTTTTCGTTGATCTGGATGGGCTCCTGGCCGTGCGGCTTGGGGATGGTGATGAGGTTGTTGGAATGGCTCTTCTCCACAATGCAGGTGCCGTAGGAGATCTTCAGTTTCTCGGCCACATCCTCGGAGATTTTGCATACCTGCGCGATGTCGCGGGTGATGACGTTGCCGCCCATGGCGATGACTTTGGTATAAACGGGATTTCCGTCCACGAAGATGATAAGGTCGGAGGTGCCGCCGCCGATATCGACCAGTGCCACGCCATGGCGTTTCTCCTCCTCGGTGAGGCAGGCTATGCCGGAGGCGATGGGCTCCAGTATAATGTCGTTCAGATGAATGCCCGATTCTTCACCGCACATTTTGATGCGGTCGATTTCGGAGATCTTGCCTGTGATGAGCTGGTAGGTTCCAATGACTTCGTTGCCGAGCTCACCCACGGGTTCGAAGGTGACACGATCCTTGTCAATGAGATATTTCTGCGGAATAACGTCGATGATCTCTTCGCCGGGAGGCACGGTGGCGTGGAAAACCTCGTTCTTCAGGTTCTCAATCTCTTCGCTGGTGATGGGCGTCTTCTTGCCCTGGCGGAAAAGGTGGTGGTTGTACCGGCTGGTCTTGATGTGATGGCCGGCAATGCCCACATACACGCTTTTGATCTCCTGGTTGGAACGCTGGCTGGCCATGCTGGTGGAGAGCGTTATGCCGGTGACGGTTTTGTTGATGTTGCGGATCTCGCCGAACTCCACACCGGTGGACTCGCTTTTGCCGTAGCCGATAATGTCAATCTGACCGTTCTCGTTCCGATAGCCGATAACGGTGGCGATCTTGGTGGTGCCGATGTCCAGACCGACAATCATGTTGTCATTGTTGTAAACGTTCTCCATAGACAGTTGAATTTATTTTCGTTTTGCTATTATCCTGTTCTTAAAACGCACATCCAGTTGCGCATACGTGTCAAATCCCTTCCGCGTCAATCCCTCCTGATAGACCAGTTTGAGGTTTTCTAACTTCTCCTCTATGTTTTGGTCGTCCCCGAAAAGCACCACATGGTTCCCTACTGACGGCACCAACTCTATCTGGTTGTGTTCGTTGAGGTAGAGCTGTTGGAACTGCGCTTGGCAGAACTCGTCCTTTTGGATGGCGTTGGCAATGTTCACCATCTCGGCGAGCCGCCCGCGGGCAGTATCTCCCTGCTTGTAATGCTGGTGGATGTGGCCGTTGGCGATGGGCAGATCGTCCTGCATCTTGGCGGTGAAGGGCAGAAGACAGCCGCTGTCGTCCACGAAATACTGGTCCCCGTCCTGGCTGAAGGCGTGCAGGATGATGTGCTTCAGCGTGTAGTCAATCACTAAACGGCTGCCTGAGAAGTGGATGAAGTTCACCTCCTCCACGTACGGGTTCGCTGACAGCAAGTGGGTGATGGCCGCCACGTCAATGTCCTTCATCGGCATACCGAGAATGGCGATGCTGTCCGCCGACAACATCCGATCCACCTCCGCCTGACCGAGCACCAAGCTCTCATTCTGCGTGTGCGGGGCTACGGTTATGCTCTCGCATTGGTGTTTCGGTACAGATACAATAGCCCAAATGATAATTATCAATACGCTGATAATCAAAATAATACGGGTAATTGCTTTAACGTATCTCATTTGGCTGCTATAATACTGTAGAATAGCTACAAAAATAGCATTTAGCGGCGAGACATAAAAGGCCGTCCGCATAAAAAATAAACAAAAAAGTGTTGATAATGTAAAAAAATGTTAGGCGTTGCGTTTGTCCAATCCCCACAACAATTTTTCCCGTATAATGTTGTAAAAGTTGTTGTTATGGAAAAGGACCGTCTGGATTTGGAAATCCTCCTGCCGGATGCTCAGTCGGGTCCGGTTATCCACAATGACCTTGCGGGTGTCGGTGCAAAGGGTGAACCGTCCGTTACGGCTTTCCACCTCGATGGTGAGCGTCGTGTCGGACGGGATGACTAACGGGCGTACACTCAGCGAGTGCGGAGCGATGGGGGTCAGCACGTTGACCTGCGACTGCGGATGCAGGATGGGTCCGCCACAACTCATCGAGTAGGCGGTGGAGCCCGTGGGGGTGGAAATGATCAGCCCGTCGGCCCAGTAGGTGTTGACCTTCTGGCCGTCGGCCCACACGGTGATGGCACTGATGGAGTCCGTGTCGGTGGCCCGGATGGTGATGTCGTTCACGGCAAACGTGCCCGACAAGGCCATCGGCTCGCTGCTGTCCACATGCAGCAACGACCTCTGTTCAAGTGAGTAACGACGCTCCTTCAACATCTGGAAACACTCTTTGAAGTTATCCTTCTTGATGCCCGAGAGGAAGCCTATACGCCCGGTGTTGATGCCCACTAACGGGATGTTCAGATTCCCGACTAAATTGGCGGCGTCGATGAAGGAGCCGTCGCCCCCGATGGAGACCATGAAGTCGATGGGCAGATGGCGGGAAAGCTCCTCATGATTGTGGAAAAAAGCATGGCAACCGCCCACCTCCGGGCAGTTGCCATGAATGATTAAGTCGAATTGCTGCGATTGCAGATGTTCGATGACCGTGCAGATGAAAGCCTGTTCCTCCGCACCATTCTGGCGGCTGTAAAGCGCGATTTTCATTAGACGTAGTCTTGCACTTCCACTTCGCTGTTCAGGATCATGTTGGCATTGAGGGCCATGGCGGCCATCTCGTCCTCGCCGGGATATACGGCCACCGGGGCAATCCAGTCGATGTAGCGTTTGATGCGGGCGATGACAGGCTTTCCGTAGGCGATGCCGCCCGTCAGGATGATGGCGTCGATCTTGCCCTTGAGCACCACGGCGTTTTCGCCGATCTGCTTGGCCACCTGATAGGCGAAAGCCTCCTCTAATAACTCGGCTTTCGGGTCGCCGGCGATGGCTGCCTTCTCAACCGCCAAGGCGTCGTTGCTGCCAAAATAACCGACATATCCACCTTTGCCCACTAATATTTTCTGCATGTCTTCCTGGGTGTATTTGCCGCTGAAACAAGCTTTTAAGAACTGGTTCATCGGCAGGCTTCCGGAGCGTTCCGGAGAGAACGGGCCTTCGCCGTCCAAGGCTTGGTTTACGTCGATGACGCGGCCCTGACGATGGGCACCCACGCTCACGCCGCCGCCCATGTGGCAGACAATGAGGTTCAGCTCCTCATATTTCTTGCCGCTGTCTTTGGCGTACATGCGGGCGATGGCCTTCTGGTTCAGGGCATGGAAAATGGACTTGCGCTCGAAGTCGGGATGGCCGGTGATGCGGGCCACCTCTTCCATCTCGTCCACAATCACAGGATCGGCGATGTAGGCTTCCTTCAGACCGATGAACTTCGCGATGCTGTCGGCGATGAGGCCGCCCAAGTTACAGGCGTGCTGGCCGTTATAGCCCATCATGAGATGCTCTTTCATGAGCTCGTTGATGCGGTAAACGCCGGATTTCAAGGGCTTGATCAAACCGCCACGACCCATGACTAAGTCGATGGAGTGCAGGTCTATGTTTTCGGCTTCCAGCACCGAAATGATGACGTCGCGGCGGAACTCGTATTGGTCAGCAATCGTGGCGTAGCCGGAAAGCTCTTCTGTGGAATGTTTGATGTTCTTGACGAATTTCTGTTCGTTACCCTCGAAAATGGCTATCTTCGTGGATGTTGAACCGGGGTTGATGGCAAGTATTTTTTTCATAAAACAAATTATTGGTTATAGACTAAAAAAGCCGTGTCAAACACGGCTGCAAATATAGGGAAAAAAGTTCAATAATCAAAGGGGAGAATGTCGAATCATTTGGAAATCATTCTTCCGCTTCAACAAGCCAGTGTTTTTTCAAGATGGCATCCTCTACCGGAAACCAGACAGCCATGCTGTCAAATTCGTGGGAAAATATGATCATCGCTTGATAGTGACAAGTAAGGTCATAGTAGTTATCGCCAGATCGCAATAAAAGGTATTGCGATGCGGCTGCTTTGTCATGGTCATTTTCAATATAGGCACATTTGATGGAGTCTCTAAGTTGTTTGGCATTTATAATAAAAGCCTTGAATGCCGAATCATTTTGTCGAATCATTTCAAGCTCTTCAGCAGTAAAATCGGTGTTGTTGATTGTACTTGCATGGTTGGTTTTATTATTGCATCCTACAAAAACCAGACAGCAAAAACTAATCAGAATACAATTCTTCAGCTCTTTTAAGCATTTCCTTGTTTCTTCCAAGAGGTTCTTTTGAAATGACATTTCCATTTTTGTCTCTTTTAATCTCATAACGCAGACTTTCATTCTTTATTGATTCAACATCCTTCTTGAACATAGCTTTCATCAGATTCGGGAATGTGGCGACACCCCCTTTGACATTATATTCAAAATCCATCAGGTAGGCCTTTTCTTTTGCATTTAATTTATCCCATGCATTATATTCCCCAAATGTTTCCTTTATTATTCGATTGTATGCCGTTTTTGAATTGTCATAGTCAATGCTTAGCCTCTGATTTATTGCATTGTCTTGTTGCTCTTTTGTGATGTAGTGCAATCCTCTTCCGTCAGTTTGGCTATTATATATTTTTAGTAGTTTCGGATTTGCGGTTTCTGTGAGCTTCAGTCCATCACCTATGTCTAAAGTGAAGAAATCCTCTATAGCTGAATAAGCGTAATATCTCTGGAATAATGAATCATAAGAATACCTTAATTTAAGACATGAAGAGAATCCATAAGGAATAACACATCATATTACTACCTTGGCCTACGGCCACTCCTTCTATATAACTTATTTTAACTCGCTGTTTCATAAATCTTTGTTTCAGATTGTCTGCGGTGGTTGTTATTTTCTATTTATTATAGGTATGGCCGATTCGGTACTTCTAAAATAGAAGGGGAATTAATCCTGCGTGGCACCAATGTGCCACGAGTTTAATTAGCAGTGGTGTATGCTTGTCATTATGGAAGCAACTTCTATATTTCGCCAAAACTGATTTCTAGAATTATGGCGACGGATACATGGACGTGATACGGGATTCCTTGCCCCTACGACAGATACACGTCAATAAGCCCTTCCGGGGCGTTGATGTGCAGCGTCTTGTTGTCGCGGTCCACGCGCGCGATGAACTGGTGGTTGGCGGGGATGAGGATGTCGGTGCCGTCGTGGTCCACCACCATGATGGGGTTGTTGCTGACTTCCAAGAACTCGCGGCATGTGCCGATGTCGCCTTTTGCGGCATCCGTCACGGTGAAGCCGATGACTTCATGGAAATAGAAGCGGTTGTCGGGCAGCTTGGGGAGGTCGCTGAGGGGCAGGTACAGCTCTGTGCCCACAAAGTCGCGGGCCTCGTTGACGCCCACACCCTCGAACTGGAGGATGAACTGGTTGTTGCCGCGGCAGATGATGCTTTCGATGGTGTAGGGGATTTTCTCGCCGTCGATGTCGAGGAACACGGCGGGGAGGTTGAGGTAGTTTTCAGGGTTGTCGGTATCAAAAAAGGCACACAAACCGCCTTTCAGTCCGAAAGGTTTGGTCAGTGTGCCTAAATAGAAGAATTCGTCTTTCATTATGCTTCAGCGGGAGCGGCTTCTTCAGCGGCCGGAGCCTCTTCGGTTTGGGCTTCAGCTTCAGCGTTTGCGGCAGCCTCTGCGGCAGCGGCTTCGGCGGCTTCCTGAGCGGCCTTGGCGGCGGCAGCGGCCAGTTCGGCGTTGTGGGCGGCTATCTTGGCAGCCATGGCTTCCTTGACCTTGGTCTCGGCAGCCAGACGCTCCTTGACGATGGCGCGTTTCTTGTCGCGCTCTTCAATAGCCACATTGTTCAACTTGCTGTCTTTCTCCTTCTTCCAAGCCTCGAACTTCTGCTGGGCCTGAGCTTCGGAGAGAGCACCCTTGGCGATACCGCCTCTGAGGTGCTTCATCAAATAAACGCCTTCACGTTTGAGAATCGCACGGGCCGTATCCGTAGGCGTGGCACCGGTCTCCAACCAATAGAGGGCGCGGTCAAAATTGATGTTAAGCGTTGCCGGATTGGTCAGGGGATTGTAAGTACCAAGATCTTCGATAAAACGTCCGTCACGTGGTGCACGACCATCCGCAATTACAAGGTGGTAGAAAGGTTGGTTCTTTTTACCTCTTCTCTGTAATCTGATTCTTGTTGCCATAAAATTTTAATTTTTAGATAATTATGTTAATAATAATCCCTGTAAAGAACTCGTCTTTTTTGGGGCGACAAAAGTACAAAAATTTTGTTATCAAACCGTTGGGGATGTTGATAATTTTTTGAAAGGGATGATGGGAAAAAATCGGAGCGCTTTCTTCTTCCGTTGGTTTAAAAATCAAAGCTGTTGATTTCCCCGCGTGGGTGAATGATGATGTATTTGGTAAAATGCTCGTCGGCGGTGAACCCGTCGCCGTAATTAACGGATCCGTCGGCTTTCTTCTGCTTCACCAACACATTGGAATAGATGGTCTTGGTGCGCTGGTCCCAATTGATTTCCTCCGTTTCCAATGTGTCGCCTTGTATCACATCGCAGATGACAACATTTTTGGAGGCCTTATAAATAGCGTTGTTGATAGCACAGGCATATCCGGCAGTGAGGATGGCCTGCTTCCGACCCATCTCGTTGAACGAGATGATGGTAACGCCTTTCGGACAGTCCATATAGGTGGAGTCCCCCGAATAGCTGTTCATCAGCGGGGCTTTGACGATGAAGCTGGTTCTTCCCGAATCGCTGGTGGTGATTACCATGTTCTCCGCCGACTCGTCGGGGAAGCGGCCGTTGTATTCCAGCAACTGTTTCTCCTTGGACGAAGAACTGCAACCAACAAAAAACATCATAAGGCATAAAGCCGTTATGATGTTTTTTGTGATTGGACTTGTTTGTCGGGAAAGAGACCAAGCCGTCATATCTGATTATCTGACAGTGGTGTTTTCCTGAATCCAGCAACCAACATGGTAAGAAGAACCTGCGTTGAGACCGCGTTTGAAGAGTTCTTCCTTGCTCGGGAATCTCAGCTTGGCGCGTTGCTGGTTGGCCTTTTCAGCGCAACTCGGGTCAACGGCAGCGGCTCTGGCGTATTTGTCGGCAGCGGCCCATGCGCAGGCGGCCGGGATTTCCTCACCACCGCATCTTCCGTAAGAATTGGCATAAAGGTCGCCAATCAGGATATAAGCTTTGCCCATGTTGGGTTGTGCCTTGAGGGCAGCCAGAGCGGCGGAACGGGCCTCGGCGTAAGAGTTTTTCAGCTGATAGGCCAGGGCAAGCATGTAGTTGGCATCGCCTTTCTGCTCGTTGGTTTCGCTCAGTCTCACAGCTTCCGTGAAGTAGTTGATGGCAGCATCCAATTCGGCCGGGTCTTTTTCTTTCGTGAAACTTCTCAAAGAGAGGTTACCCATCCAGTAGGCGGAACTGCGGTTCGGGTTGGACTTGTGCAGGATTTCCAAAGCTTCCTTGAAGACAGGGCTGGTAACGCATTCGCCATTGTTGCTCTTCGACATGGTGATGACGATCTTGTTGACAGCGGAAAGGTCATCTTTGATTTGCGGCAATTTCTTACCGTAAACATCTTCCAGCACCTGGCAGGAAGCATACGGCGTGATGGACTTTTCAATCTTGCTCAACGATTTCCTGTAGTTCACGATGTATTTCATCTGACGGGCCGTGTCTTTGCCCAAAGCCTTGGTCTGACGATCGTAGTTGACACCGTCCAGCTGGCCTTTGTTGTAGAGTTCCGTAAGACTGTCGATTTCTGCGACGGCCTTCTCGTACTGCACTTGGGCGTTGTCGATGGAGATACCCAGATAGTCGGTGGCACGACCGTATGATTCAATCACGATGGAGGTGTCCTTGGTGGCCTTGGTCACCTGCTCGGCCAAGCGGAAATAGGCATCCCAGATGGCGGGTTGCGTCTTTTCCTTTTCCAATTCAACTGATTGGATGAACAGGTTCAGGTTCTCTTGGATGAGATTGAAATCTTTGGATAATTGTTTTCCTCTGTATTTCAATGTGTTGTATGCCTTGAATCCCATGCAGTAACCTTTGCTGAACTTGTTCGGGAAGTAGTTGTTCCGCGTGTCAAACGTGGCCAACAGGTCATCGATCAGCTGCTCTTTCTTCAAGGAGTCTTTTTCGTTCTTGATAAGAGCATCGAAAAGCGTTTGGGCGTTGGTGAAAATGCCGTCCCATGCGCAAGGGCATTTTTGAACGATATACTGCCAGGCCTCGTAGGCATCGGTGTAGTTTTTAGCCTTGTAAAACATGTTGAAATTAGTCATCTGTTCCAGACATTTCAACGAGTCTTCTTCCGTAGCACCGTATTTGTACGGGCATTGGGCAAACAAGGAAGTGCTGGCTAAAAGCAAAAATGCGGCTACAATTAATTTTTTCATCTCTTTATGTTTTAAAATAGGTTTATATTCAGTTTGTTTTTGTCTTTTAATCCATTTTCAACCGTTGGTACCATCTCTCCTGCAAGGTGAAGTTCAAGGTGCATCTGAAGTAGTTCTGCCGAATCAAGTTGTTGACCAAAGTTCCCATCTTTCCGTATTCTAATGCAATATTGATAGATGAATGTGTATTGAAGGTGGTCAGGGGGAATCCAACGCCGAGAGAGACTGCAAATTCGGTGACAGGTTTATTGCGTATCATAAAAATACCGGTGGAATACTTGGCACCCAAGCGGAACGACATCCGCTGTACGAATTTGGTGGACTGGGCGTTGGGCACATATTGGACCCCCACGGAGGATATGATGGCGTTTTTGGTGGAGTCGCCACGACCCATCAGGCTGTATTTGGCCCAATTCTGCCAAGTCACATCGGCGGCCACGGTCAGCTTGTCCTTATAAGTATAGGAAAGTCCGCCGCCGATGGCCTGCGGGAGGACAAGTCTGCCCCCCTTATGCTCGTCCAAAAGGAGTGTGTCGTACGTGGTGGTAGTGCTGTAATCGCCTGTGTAATAGTTGATAAACGTCTTTTCCTTGGCCCAGATATAAGCGGAGTTGCTATAAGTGGCACCCAAGCCAAGGGTGTGGTTGTCCTTTATTTTCACCAGATATTGCAAGCCTCCGGAAAGATAAATGCCGTCAATATTGTAAGAATGGAGTATATATGTGTTGAAGTAGTTGCTGCCATCGAAAGAGGTGTTACTGGAATAGTAGAGCGAGCCGAACATATAGGAGGCGTTCAAGCCAATGGAGAGGCCTTTGCAGATGCGGAATGCATTGCCCCAATAGAGTTGATTGAGGCCGCCCTTGCCCGTGTAGTTGTAGGAAACTCCGCCCACGTCCTCGAGGGTCTGCTTGTCGGCAATGTCGTATCCTACGGTGCTGTAGGGCACAATGCCGACAGATGTCCGCCAATGTTTGGTTACCGGCAGTCCGATGGTGAGGTAGCCGGCTTTGGCGAATGAGTTCTTCTGGGTGAGGTTTCCCTGCCGGATATTGGACACATACAGGGAAGCTGCGGCGTCGGCTACAAACGAGAGCGAGTCGAAAGCGGCGTATGAGGCGGGGTTCCTGAAATTGATGCGGTAGGGGTTCTGCATGGCGTAGGAAACACCGCCCATGCCATCCAGATGGCCATTGGAGGTTGTGTTCAGCAATCCCACCCCGAAGCTCGAATAGGGCATACTGATTTCGTTTTGCGCCCGAAGAACGGAGGCAATGCCCAGCAGAAGCAAGATCGTAAATATGAACCTATTGTGTTTCAGAAACATTTAAAATCAAGGTTTTAAACAAACCCAAAAGAACTAAATTTGGGGCGGCAAATATACGATTTTTTATCATTCCCGAAAGCATTGGAGCATCACCACCTGTCAGGAGTGTGATTAAGTCGGGATATTGGGTCTGATACTGATGAATGAAGCCTTCGATTTCAAACAGGAACCCGTTGACCGTGCCGGAAAGGATGGACTCCTCGGTGGTTTGTCCCGTGATGGGCGTGGGCAGGATAGGTTCCACCAGCGGTAGCCGGGCGGTGAAGTGCGGCAGGGCGGCGCAGCGCATCCGCAAACCCGGGGAGATGCTGCCGCCCCGGTATTCGTTGTCGCGACTGACGAAATCCGTCACCAGACAGGTGCCGGCTTGGATGACAAGAACGGAAGTGTTGTTGTACAATGAGTTGGCTCCGATGGCGGCGGCAATACGGTCGGTGCCGAGAGTTTCGGGCGTATGGTATCCAATAGTCAGAGGCAATCTCAGGCGGGTAGAGAATGTAAGGGTGTTCACTTGGCCAGCGAGCCATTCTGAGAGTTGCGGATGTGGGTTCCCCACGGAGGAGAGGATGGCGGCCTGTACCGCATGACGGGCAAGCAAGGGCTGCAGCTCCTCGGGAGAAAGCAGCGTACTTTGGTATAATTCCACAACCTCGCCGTGTTTGTTGAAGATGGCGGCTTTCTGCCGTGTGTTGCCTATGTCAATTACTAAAAACATGTGTCAATAACGGAATAATGAGCGTTTTAGTATATCAGAAAAGAGTGGGTTCCCAATGAGTTTTTCCGTCGGTCCGAATGAAAGCGCGGGCCTCCTGGTTGAGGAATTTGATTTTCCGGTTGATGCCCCAGCGGTAACCGCCCAGATTGCCGTTGGAACAGATGACGCGGTGGCAGGGGACGATGTACATCACGGGGTTGCTACCGACAGCCCCACCCACAGGCCTTGCCGCCTTGGGCATCCCGATGCGGCGGGCGATGTTCAAATACGTGGTGACCAAGCCAGAAGGAATCGTCAGAAGATCGCGCCAGACGGCCAATTGGAATCCGGTGCCCCAAAGGTGCAGGTCCAAATGTCCCGCCTTTTCGGGTTTCCGTTTCAGCATCCAGACCGCCTTACGGTGAAACTCCACCTGCCGGCATCGGAACTGGGCGTGCGGGAAATGCCGTTTCAACTGCTCGATAGGCTCCCAACGCATCTCGCCGGGCATGAGGTAGCAGATGCCCTTGGAGGTGGAGGCAATCAGGTATCGATGGGAGGCAACATTGATCAGACAATAGTTGATGGTCAGCCGCTTCTCCTTGCCGGAAAATTCGCCCTTGGTCATCGGAATTATCCGGATGGGACAGGATGTGTTTTGTTCCATAACAATGTGAAATAGAATGCAAAAATAATAAAAAATGTGATTTTGCGCTTTTTTTGTATTTTTGCCCTCCAATTGTAAAATATTGAAAGTATGAAAAAATTAGGTCGACTGTTACTTTTACTATTTGTTTTACAGGTAGTTATCTTATCAAACAATATTCTTTCCGCCCAAAAACTGAAGCCTTCGGAAGTGCCTGCGGATGTGACGCAAACGTTGGAATTCCAATATCCGTACGTCAAAGTGACAGGTTGGGTAAAAGATGGCGGTAATTATGTGGCCAACATCAAAGATGAAGGATCTGCGGGGAAAGTCTATATTTCTTCCAATGGTACTTGGCTGCGCACCACCTTCAATGTGCCACAATCCGAACTTCCCACTACCATTTGGGATTATGTGAAGACCAATTATCCCGACTTCATCATTGCTGTTTCCTGTTTGGAGGAAAAGGAGAATGAGAAGACGCGTTATTATCTGGAAGTGAAACCGGACGGTGTGGGACAGCAGGCATCTGTGCTGACGTTCAGCACAACGGGCAAGAATGAGCTGATATCGCGTAAGGATCCGGATAATTTCAAAGACCCGTTGGCTCCTGCGGAGAAACCCGCTCCGAAGCCTGTTGCCGCCAAGGAGAAAGACACCAAGCCGGCTCCCGCCAGCACTGCTTCCACAAAACCTGCTACTCCTGCCAAGCCTGCCCAGACCAAGCCGGCTACGCCATCGAAACCGGTTGCAGAAAAACCCGCTCCGAAACCCGAAAACAAAAAGCCGGAGGCCAAACCCGAACCCAAACCAAAGCCGGTAGCCGCCAAGACAGAAGAGCCTAAGCCCCAAAAAGAGGCCAAACCTGAAAAGCCCAAAAAAGAGAAACCAGAACCGGTTATCACAGACGAACATGGCAATGTGGCCCTCAAACCCAATGTTGTACCTGAGCTTGTGAAGAAGTCGCTGGCGAAGAAAATCATGCACCCCGAGGAACTGAACTGGTACCTTATTGACAGCATGTATGTGGCCAAGTGCCTGAACACCGGCAAGAAAACGGCCTGCTACATCACCCCGCAGGGTATGTGGGAGAAAACCCTAACGGCCCTTACTGAAGAATCAGTGACAGGCCCGATGCTGAAACATCTGAACGACTACTACAAAGGATGGAAATTCAAGTCGGCCATGAAAGAGCAGCGCGCCGACAAGAACGACAAGACGATGGTGGAGTTTTATGAGAAGGCCAATTACAAGTCCAAGCTGGTGACCACTGCCCTGTTTGACAAAACCGGCAAGCTTATCCGCACTATCGATCCCGACTACGAATTGGGTGGAGGCAAAGCTGGTGGCAATGGCGAGGATGAAGATCTGATCAAGTACTATGAAAAGATGAACATGAGTTTGGAGAGCGACGATGCACACAGTGTGCCCGAAAATGTGGTGGCGGTGTTCAAACTCAAATATCCCAAGGTGGCCAATGTGGAATGGAAAGAGGACGATAATATGAACTATCAGGCTGTTTATTACAGCGCGAGAGGAAAAGAGATATGCGTCATCAACAGTTATGGCGAGATTGTGGAGACGATGGTGATGGGTAAGTTGGACAACCTTTCCACTACGATTCAGGACAACATCAAGAAGGACCATAAGGGATTCAAGGTGGTGGAATATTACTCCGTAAAGAAAATTGCCGAAAAACTGAATTTATACAAAGTGTTGATTCAGAATAAGAAAACCGGTGAAGAGGATGTCTTGTGGTTCAACCTGTCGGGGAAACCGGTAGAATACTAAGTAAGCCAAACCAAAACCATTAACCAACCCATGCAATACAACGAGATCAAACTCACGATCACGCCAGCCGATCCGTGGAAGGATATTTTCACCTCCATGATGGCCGATGCCGGCTGTGACAGTTTTATGGACGGGGAGAGCGACAATGAGCTTCTCTGTTATATACCAGTGAAAGATTACGATGAGGCGGTCATCCGCAGCATTGTGGAAGAGCACGGCTTCGACGGCGTGCAGGTGACCTGTGCGGTGCAGGCTATGCCTGACAAGGATTGGAACGCCGAATGGGAGGCGAATTACACCCCGGTGCTGATTGACGACCGTTGCTATATTCGCGCCCCGTTCCACCCCGCCATGCCGGAGAGCGAATACGAAATCATCATCGAGCCCAAAATGTCGTTCGGAACGGCACACCACGCCACCACCTTCCAGATGGCACAGTACGTGATGGAGACCGACGTGGAGGGCAAGTCCCTCTTGGATATGGGCTCGGGGACGGGTGTGCTGGCCATTCTGGCCCGTATGAGGGGCGCGTCGCCGGTGACCGCCATCGACAATGACGAGTGGGCATACCGGAATGCATTAGAAAATGTGGAGCACAATCATTGTACGGACATCAAAGTGTTTTTGGGCGATGCATCTTTGCTTGGCACCGAAAACTACGACATCATTTTGGCCAATATCAACCGGAATATCCTGCTGAACGACATTCCCACATACGTGAAATGCCTGAATCCGAAAGGATTGTTGTTTATGAGTGGCTTTTATGACGGTAACGATTTGGAAGCCATCCGGAAATGTTGCGCCGCAAACGGCATGGAATATGTCTCCCACAAAGTGAAAGACCAATGGGTGGCGGTCAAATTCATTAAAGCATAAGTATGAAAAAATTAGCGCTGTTATTCGTGCTGTTGTGCCCGGTTTTATGGAGTCAGGCGCAGCGTTTCACCTCTTTTTCCACGAATCCCGAACAGACGGTGGAGGAGATGAAAACCTTTTTCTCTTCCGTACCCAAAGAGCGTCAGAAGGAGGCCTCCGCCCTGTTGGATGAGTTCACCCTTTTCTGGACCACCTCAGTGGATTATGAGACCCAGGAGGCTTTCATTGAGGCGGCCAACAAGATGGTGAAGAAGAAAATGCGTCCCATTCCGCACTTCCAGGCTCTCATCCATGCTTATTCGGCGTTTGTGCACAGCGATTTTGCCACTGAAACGGAAACGTGGAACAAGATCGTGGATTATCATGCCACGCACAATGTGACGCAGTTTCAAACGAAAATGCAGCTGTATGTGCTGTTCTTTAAGGATAATGTATTAAACAAAGAGGATAATGTACGGTGGGTGTCGCAAGGATGGCCGGAAGCCATCGGTTTTGACAAGGAACCGTACGTGGACTTCAAAGATGTGGATTTAGTGGGCTATTCCAACAAAGACAGTCTGATCATCCAGAATGTTTCCGGTCGATATTTCCCAGGCACCTTGAAATTCCAGGCACGTGGTGGCAAGACCTATTGGGAGCGTGCCGGCCTTGGAGAGGATGTGTATGCCGAATATGGTCAGTACACCATTGATTTGCGCTTCCCGCACGTGACGGTGGAGCATGCGCTATTCCATTACCCACAGCTCTTCTCAACCCCCATTCGGGGACGGGTGGAAGATAAGGCTATGTTGCCAGTTTCCGAAGAGAAGGCTGTTTATCCCCGTTTTTTAAGTGATGATAAAACCTTGACAATCAAAAATCTGTATAAGGATGTGGACTATCAGGGCGGTTTCGACCTGCGTGGCGCGTCCATCTATGGCACTACCACTGGCGATACGTTAGCCTATGTGACCATTTTCCGTGAAGGGAAACCGATTATCAGCGCCTCCTCTCACAGCTTCCTTATCAAGCCCACCAACCTCCTGTCGGAAGATGCCAAGGTGAGCATCTACTTGGGCGAGGATTCCATTTACCATCCTGCTGCCAATTTCAAATATGATAATGAAAAAAAGAACCTGTTGATTTCCAGACCCAAACAGGGTGTGGGACGTTCGCCGTTTTTCGATTCTTATCATAAATTGGATATTACGGTTGAATCCGTGCAGTGGAACACGGAGGAGGCCCGCATCGAATTCAAGCCCATCGTGGGTAAGACCAGCGAGCAGCCTGCATTCTTCGAATCTCAAAACTATTTTGACAAATCGGTGATGCATGAGATTGAAGGCTACAACAATGTGAACCCGCTTTACACGCTCTGGCAGTTGTTCAACAGTGCCGGCTACGAGGATCTCACCATCGAGGATGTGATCCGTTGGTTCAACAAGCCGCCGTTGGACATCAAGGCCATGATGATTGACTTTGCCGCCAGGGGTTTTGTGGAGTACGACATCAACCAGAACCATATCCGTTATCGTAGCAAAATCGCCCGTTATCTGAACAATCAGGTGAAAAAGAAAGACTACGACTACATCAAATTGGAGTCCAAGACCCATTATGCCTCCATGGATTTGCTTACCAACGATTTGAAAATCACGGGATGTGACTTTTTCGTCTATAGCGATCCGCAGATTGTGAACGTTTATCCGAGTAACGAGGTGGTGACCGTCAAGAAGAACCGCGACATGACCTTCTCGGGTCGGGTGATTGGTGGATTGTTCGATTTCGTGGCCCACAACTGCTATTTTGACTATGACCGTTTCCAAGTGGATATGAAGGTCATTGACACGCTCATCATGTATGTGGAGGACAAAAACGGCCCGCAGGATATGTACGGCGACTACCAGTTGCGGCGCGTGCGCAGCGCCATCGAGGAGATCTCCGGTATCCTCTACATCGACGCGCCGGGCAATAAGAGCGGCATGACCGACTACCCCGAGTATCCTATCTTCGAGGCCCGCAAAGGCGGCAAGGTCTTCTATGACCAGCCTTACGTGCTGAACGGCGTTTACAATCGCGACCGCTTCTACTATGCGGTGAATCAGTTCAGGGTGGTGAATCTCGACAACTTCGAAATCGACTCTATGAAATTCACCGGCGCTCTCGTCTCCGGCGGCATCTTCCCCGACATTGCCGAGCCCTTGCAGGTACGTCCCGACTTCTCGTTAGGCTTCCGTCACAGGACCGCCGGACTGCCGATGTATGCCGGTCGTGGCAACTATCAGGGTCTGGTGGACTTGAGCAACCGTGGTCTGCGCGGGCGGGGCAACATCGACTACGTGACCTCGCACACCACATCCGACAGCATAGTCTTCTATCTGGATTCCACCAACGGAAGCGCCGACAAGCATATTGTGGATGAGCAGGTGGCCGGCACGGAATTCCCGCCTGCCTCTGTGAACGACGCCTATCTGCACTGGGAACCGTACAAAGACAGGATGTTCATCCACTCTGTTTCGGAACCAGTGGACATCTTCAAGGAGACCAAGTTGGCCGGCAACACGGAAATCACACCGCACGGCATGTACGGTGCCGGCACGCAGACCTTCGGACGGGCCGACATCACCTCCAAGCGATTCTCGTACAAACATCATGAGCTGCTGGCGGACACAGCCGACCTGCGAATCTACGATATCAGCAATGGCAATGACAACATTGCCTTCTCTACCGACAACTACCGCTCTCACATCGACTTCGAAACCCGCAAGGGTAATTTCAAAGCCAATGGCGAGGCTTCAGAGGTCTTCTTTGTGAAAAACGAGTTTAAGGCCAAAGCCCATGAGTTTGACTGGGATCCCATCGACTCCACCTTGTTACGTTTCAAGTGGGACGATCCTTACAAGGATGTGGATATCAACAACACGCCCTCGCGGGAGTTGGTGGACATGCGGAGCCAGGGCAACGAACTTTATGCCTCCGACCCATCCAAAGGCTTCCGTTTCACCGCGCTGAGTGCGGAATTTGATTTCACGAAAAATGTCATCTATGCTCATGGTGTACGCTATATCAATGTGGGCGATGCGGCGGTGATTCCCCACGACGGTGAGGTGGTCATCCGGAAGAAAGCCACCATCGACCTGCTGCAAAAATCGAGGATTCTTGCCGGTCGCGAAAACAAATACCATGAATTGTACGACTGCAACGTGCGTCTGCAGACAGCCACCAAGTTTTATGGCAACGGCTATTACGATTATGTGGATGAGAACAAACTGGTGCAGCAGCTTTATTTTGACACCGTATATTTTATGAAGGAGACCTTCGGTGAGGCGAAAATCCCTCGGGAGAAGGACTTCCAATTCAGCGACCAGTTTGGCTTTGACGGTCGGGCGGAGCTGCACAGCACGCAACCATTCCTTTCCTATTTCGGTGGCGTGGAAATCCGTACAGGCTGCGACACGCTCCGTCACGCACGCATGAAGATCCTGCAGCAGGTGGACCCCAACAACATCATGCTTCAGGTGCATGAGCGCACCAAGGACATGGACGAACGCAAGGTGGTGGTGGCCATCACCTCCTCCAACCAGACCGGACGCATCTATACGGCTTTTGGCGTGGCCAAGGACCAATTCAACGATGCTGAATACATCAACGTGTTCGGATATATCACTTACGACAAGGAAACGCATGAGTTCAAGGCGGCCTCCAAAGAGAAGCTGATGGATCCCACCGTGCCGGGTAATATCATCACTGTAAACAAGGACAACTGTGTGGCCACCGGTACCGGAAAAATTGACATGGGTACCAAATTGGGCCGTGTGGATTTTGTGACGAATGGTACTATTGTGAATTACATCACCGCCGACTCGGCAGAAATGCACCTCACCACCTCCATCGATTTCTTCTTCAATGAAGAGTCCATGAGGCTTATGAACAAGGCATTGGAAAACACCACCACCTTGGATTTTGTGGATGTCTCCAACGATGAGGCTTACGACCAAGCTTTGTACAACATATTAGGGAAGACGGAATACGAGCGCTATACCCGTAATGTGGCGTTGGGTAACCAGCGTCGTCTGCCTGAAAAATTGCAGGTCCGTTTCCTGTTTTCCAATATCGATTTCGAATGGGACAAGGACAAATCCACGTTCAAATCGCAAACTATTTTGCCTTTGATTATTTGTGGGTCCAAAACGGTATATAAGATGGTCCCTGGTCGTATCGTGATTGAAAAACGTGGTTCCCGCAACAAGTTGTATCTATACTTCGAGTTTGACGAGCAGTTCTACTATTTCCAATTCGACAACAATGTCGTGTCGGCTTTCTCTTCTGACAAGAACTTCAACGATGCCATCAAGAACACCAAGCCCAAGAACAAATCATTAGCTCCGGACAATACCAAAGGACTTCCGTCGTTCTCCTACAAGTTGGGCAACCGTGGATGGAAGAACAAATTTGTGAAGAATTATTTTACCAACATAGATAAAGAGGAAGAGGAAGACGAACCCGAAACCGAAACCAACGAATAACCTTTCCTTGTAGAGATGTGCCATGGCGCGTCTCTACATCTCATTTTTAAAACATAAACCTAAAAGAATACAACCCTATGTCTCATCCCATCCTCATAGCTGGACCTTGCGCCGCGGAGAGCGAGCAGCAGTTGAACAGGACTGCGACGCAGTTGTATGATGCGGTGCAGGCACGTGGGCGACGCTTGGACTTCTTCCGGGCTGGCGTTTGGAAGCCGCGCAGCCATCCCGACAGCTTCACCGGCTTGGGGGAGCAGGCACTTCCCTGGTTGGCGGAAATACACCGGCAGTTCGGATTTGACATCTGTGTGGAGGTGATGACGGCACAGCAGGTGGAATTGTGCGAAAAGCATGGCATCACCGCTTTTTGGGTGGGTGCGCGCACGGGCGTGAACCCCTTGGATGTGCAGAAGATTGCCGACGCGGTAAAAGGCAAGCCTTTCACGGTAATGGTGAAAAACCCGTTGGTGGCGGATTTCAAACTGTGGGTTGGCAATGTGGAACGCTTCCTGAATGCCGACATTGCCGCCGTGATGGCCATCCACCGGGGCTTCTCCGACCGCAATGAGAATGTGTATCGGAATGCTCCCTGCTGGGAGATTCCCGTGGAGCTGAAAATCCGCTATCCGGAATTGCCTATTCTCTGCGATCCCTCGCACCTCTGCGGCGATGTGCGCTATATCCCGCAGATGGCACAGCTGTCGCAGGTGTATGGCTTCAACGGACTGATGGTGGAGTGTCATTGCGATCCCACACACGCACTCAGTGATGCCGCGCAGCAGATGACACCCGCACAGTGGGGAGAAATGCTTGACGGAATCCAATTCACGACCAATGCACCCAACTTGGATCTGGTACGGCAGCGGGCCATTTTGGAAAACATTGATACCCAGCTTAGTGCTCTCTTGGAACAACGAATGCAGGTGGTGGACGATATTTCCAAGATAAAACAGGAAAACCATCTGCCGGTGGTCCAACCGATGCAGTGGCAAAAAGTGGTGGAACGCTATCGCAAACCCTCCCAAGATGAAGCCTATCAAGCATTTATACAGCGGTTCTTGGATCTTCTGCACCAGGCATCCATCTCCCGCCAACAACACGATTGATTCGACTATACCATATATTATTAATAACAAAAACATAATTCCTTGGCTACTAAACAATACAACGGTTGGATTCTGTTCCTCTATCTGCTTATCGCATTCTTATTCGGAGTGTCGGTAGCGGTGAACTTTTTACCTTCCAAAAAGCAGACATACGCACATCGTCAGCTAAGCAAGCTGGATGAGGTGTTGCATTATATTGATGCTTATTACGTGGATTCGGTGGATATGGATTCGGTGTATGACTTGGCCATCAGCACAGTGTTGCAAAGTCTGGATCCGCACTCCGCCTATTCCTCTTTTGAAGATAATAAAACCATGATGGAATCGCTGAACGGGGCGTTTGAAGGAGTGGGCATACAGTTCAACATCATGAACGACACGGTGATGGTGATAGCCACCATTTCGGGCGGACCTTCGGAGAAGGCGGGTGTGCGCGCCGGCGACCGCATCGTGAGTGTGGACGGAAAATCCATGATAAAAGCAACAAACGAACAGGTTTTTAAAATGTTGCGTGGCAAGAAGGGCACCAAGGTGAAGATGGGTATCCGGCGGCCCGGATTTTCAGAGACCTATACATACGAGGTGAAACGCGACGTAATTCCGACGTATACTGTAGATGTGGCGTATATGTTGGACAAGCAGACGGGATACATCCGGCTGAATGAGTTTGGAGCCACCACGACGGAAGAATTCCGGAAGGCCATTACCAAGCTGCAGCGCAGTGGGATGCGGCAGATGGTGCTGGACCTGCGTGGCAATGCGGGCGGGTTTCTGGACGCGGCCATCGGTGTGTGCGACGAGCTGCTTCCCAACCAGCAGCGCATCGTGTCGGTAGAGGGGTTGAAAGTGCGGCCCGAAATCTTCAAAGCCACCCGCAGGGGCAGTTTTGAACAAGGCGCGGTAGTGATCCTCATTGATGATTTCAGCGCCTCGGCCTCCGAGATTGTGGCAGGTGCCGTGCAGGACAACGACCGCGGCTATGTGGTGGGTCGCCGTTCCTTTGGCAAGGGGTTGGTGCAGAGACAATTCGACCTGTCCGACAAATCCACCATACGGCTTACCACAGCCCGTTATCATACGCCCAGTGGACGATGCATCCAGCGCGATTACCGCAAAGGCATCGAAGCCTACTATGAGGAACTTTATGAACGGTACTTGCGCGGCGAGATGGAAAATGCCGACAGTATTAAGATGGATAAAACATTGGAGTACAAGACTGTGGGTGGTCGTAGCGTGTATGGCGGCGGCGGTGTCATGCCTGACTATTTCGTGCCCCTTGACCGCGGCAACGCCTTGGACGGCTATTACCAGGTGGCCAACACCGCCGCCCTCAACCAGTATTCCTTCCATTATACGAACAGTCACAAAGAATCGTTGACGAAAGCTTATCCGAATGCCGCTTCTTTTGTGTCTAAAATGACCGTCACGGATGCGCAAATCAGCGAACTGCTGCGGTATTATCAAACCTTAAGCAAACAACAGGCTCCAACGCTCTCCACAGAATCCAGAAAGGAACTGAAAGTGTGGTTGAAGGCTCTTATCGGGCGCAACCTCTACGGCAACGATGCCTTCTATCCCGTTATCAACCAATCCGACAAGACCATAGCCAAGGCTTTGGAGGTGATAGGGGATGTGAAGACGGAATAAAAAAAAGGACGCGGAAACCGCGTCCTTTTTTTCAGTGAAATCATGAACTGTTATTTGTTCACTTGGAATTTCTTGTCACCGTTGACGAAGAAGTTCACAATCTGGTTGGCGGCGGCCAAACCGGCGTTGATGTTGGCCTCGGCGGTTTCGGCACCCTGTTTTTTCGGGGTGGCGAAGAAGCGTTTCTCAAACTTGCTGAACTCTTCCATGGCATCGGGAGCGATGTCGGTGCAGTATTTGAGGTCTTCGCGCTCAGCCATCAGGGCGATGAGTTCTTCCTCGTTGATGACTTCCTTGCGGGCGGTGTTGATCACGCAGCCGCCTTTCGGCATCAGACCTACCAGAGCCTTGTTGATGGACTTCTTAGTCTGGTCGTTGGCCGGGATGTGCAGGGAAATGTAATTGCAGTTCTTGTACATCTCTTCGAGGGTAGCCGGAACGACAACGCCTTCGGCTTCCATCTTCTCTTTCGGCACAAACGGGTCGAAGGCCCAGACTTCCATACCGAGGGCGCGGGCCTTTTCAGCCACGAGGCGACCCACGTTGCCGTAAGCCTGGATACCGACTTTCTTGCCCTTCAGCTCGGCGCCGGTGCCGGGTTTGAAAGTGTTGCGGGCCATGTAGATCATCATGCCGAGGGCGAGTTCGGCCACGGCGTTGGAGTTTTGGCCGGGGGTGTTCATCGCCACGATGTTGTTGGCGGTGCAGGCGGCAAGGTCGAGGTTGTCGAAGCCGGCGCCGGCGCGCACGACCACCTTGAGATTCTTGGCGGCATCAATCACTTGGGCCGTCACTTTGTCGGAGCGGACGATCATAGCGTCCACGTCGGCGACAGCGGCGTAGAGTTCTTCGGGAGTCTCGTATTTCTCCAGCAGAACTAATTCATAACCCGCTTTTTCCACGATAGCGCGAATGCCATCGACAGCGGCTTTTGCAAAAGGTTTTTGGGTTGCAACTAATACTTTCATTATTCTGATTATTAAATTGTTAAATCATTAAGATATTAAATTATTTTTTGCCTTTTTCTATTTCGAGATTGTTTTTTGCTGTTTTTAAACTTTTTGTGAGCATATTAATAATGAAATTCAATTCTTTTATCAATTCATCATACTCTTCCAAAGTTATTAAACCGCTATCCTTCAACAATCTTAACCAGTAATTTGATTCCCTTGCTTCTTTCAGTGATATATGAAATTTCGCAATGAAGTCATTAGTTGACTGTGCTCCAGATGCCTCTTCTATATTGGCTCCTATTGATGTTCCGGATTTGGCAAGTTGCTTTGAAATGATATATTCCTTTTCTTCAATCTGCAATTTTCTGCATAAAAGAATGATTTTTAGAGCAAATTGATAAGAATTATCCTTCAAAGCATCCTTCTTGCCATCTTCAGACATTATAGTTTAATATTTAATAATTTAATATCTTAGTAAATACTATTTATTTGCCTTCTCAAACTCTTGCATACAAGCGACGAGAGCTTCGACATCTTCCACAGTACAGGCGTTGTAGAGGGAGGCGCGGAAACCGCCCACGGAACGGTGACCCTTGATGCCGATCATGCCGCGCTCTTTGGCGAAAGCCATGAAAGCATCCTGCTTGTCTTCGTAACCGGGAGCCATCACCCAGCAATGGTTCATGATGGAACGGTCGGCTTTGTCGGCCACGGTGCCCACGAACATGCTGTTGCGGTCGATTTCTTCGTACAGGAGGTTGGATTTCTTCATGTTGATTTTGTTCATTTCCTCAACGCCGCCGATGGTGTTCTTCAGCCAGGTGAGGGTTTCATGCATCACGAAGATGGGCAGCACAGGAGGTGTGTTGAACATGGAGATGTTCTTGGCTTCCTCTGCGGCGTGCGTGCGGTAGTCCACCATGGTGGGCAGCGGGTTCATGTAAGCGCGGTCGCCGATCTGGCCGAGGATGTCCTTGCGTACAATGACAAAGGTAACGCCGGCAGGACCCACGTTCTTCTGCGCACCACCGTAGATGAGACCGTATTTGGTCACGTCAACGGGACGGCTCATGATATCGGAACTCATGTCGGCCACGAGCATCACATTGTTGCACTCTTCAGCGGTGAAGTCTTTGCGGATCTCGGTACCATAGATGGTGTTGTTGGTTGTGATGTGGAAATAGTCGGCATCAGCGGGAACGGTCCATCCTTTCGGGATGTAGTTGTAAGTCTTGTCTTCGGAAGAGGCGATGATCTCCGTTTTACCGAAATTCTTGGCTTCTTTGGCGGCTTTCTTAGCCCAAACGCCGGTCTGCAGATAGGCGGCTTTGGTCTTCATCAGGTTGGCAGGCACCATGAAGAACTGGGTGCTGGCACCACCACCGAGGAAGAGCACCTCGTAATTGTCGGGGATGTTGAGCAGGTCGCGCCACAGTTGGCGGGTCTCAGCCATAACACGCTCCCAACCCGGAGTACGATGGGAGATTTCCATCAGACCTACACCGGTGTTGTCAAAATTGCGGATGGCGTTGATTGTGGATTCAACGGCTTCTTTCGGAAGGACGCACGGTCCCGCATTAAAATTATGCACTTCTTTCATAATTAATTGGTTATGTGTTTTTTATAATAAAATGATTGATTTTTTTTTCTTCGGCAAAGATACAAAATATATCAGATAAAACAATCTTTCCAAATAAGAGTTATTTTATTGATATAAAGACTGTTAATAAAATATGACACAAAATCGGTCCAAAAGGGGAAGAGCGTTGTCGGCTTATTTTTCGTGACAAATGACGAAAGGATAATAGAGCACGCCATGCGAGGGATAGTACACACCTTCCGTATCACTAAGGTTGAGCGTGAAGCAGTCTGTGGTGATGGTGGTGTCGAAGGGCGTGTTGGGCACGGGGAATCCCATCGCCTCGTATCGGGCCGTGTCAATAATCTCATAGCTTCCGCCCGACATACAGGAGCAGTTGTGTTTCTTTTGGCAATTGGCGAACAAAACCACCATGACACAAACCAGCAGCAAAGCGTAGAATTTTTTGATGTTATTCATAATCAAACTGTTAAAATTTTCGGCAGCAAAAATACGACTTTTTCGGTTAACAAATACTGGGAGTTGCTATTGGCCATTAGCCGTTGGCCGTTGGCTTTTGGGATTTGATATTGGCTATTAGCTATTGGCCGTTGGCTGTTAGCTTTTGTGTTAATGCCTGAATAAGGTTGACCGTTTGTCACTATTCACTGATCACTGGTCTTAGTTCCTTAACTCCTTAACTCCCTATATCCTCTAAACTCTAATCTATCAACTCTAATCTTTCACCTCACCAACGTCACGGTGGTGCGCACGGTTTCCTCAAAGCCGTCGGGGCCCGAGTAGCGTATCTCCACCACATACAGTCCCGTGGGCGCGCCCGATCCGTCCCAGCCCTCGTTGGGGTCGCGCGTCACGAACAGGATTGCGCCCCAGCGGTCAAAAACGATCATCCGGAAGTCTTTCACCTGCTCGGGGTGTTCGAACACCGGCAGCAGGCGGTCGTTGAGGCCGTCGCCGTCGGGGGTGAACGCCGTGGGCATACGGAACTCCGGTTCGCAGTCGCCGTAACTGACGTAGATTCGGTCGCCGTGGCTGAAGCAGGCGTTTTGCACGTTCACGCTGTACTCGCCCGCGTGGCGCACCACGTAGTCGGGCTGCGCGCTCCCGTCCTGCCAGCGGTACTGCGCGCCCGGCACGTAGGCCGACAGCCGCAGTTCCTCGCCCGTGCACAGGGTCGTGTCGTTGCCCAGCTCTATGTCGAAGTCCTCCAGATACTCCACCGCTATGGTGTCGCTCACGCCCGTGCAGTGGTCGGTGACCACCACCCAGTAGGTGCCGTCCTGATATACGGTGTAGGTGCGGTTGGTGGAGCCGTCGTGCCAGAGATAGGAGGCTGGGTGCGGCTGTCCCGCGTCCAGGATGAGCGTGGCCATGGAGCAGAGCGCGGTGTCCGCGCCGAAGTCCACCGCCGACTGCGGGAACAGGTCCACGAGCACGCTGTCGGAGTGGGCCGTGCATCCGCGGTTGGTTACCGTCACGGAGTAGAAGCCCGCCGAATCGATGGTGATGGAGGGTGTGGCGGCGCCGTTGCTCCAGCGGTAGAGGATGGCGTTCTCGTCCCATACGGAGAGCTGTGTGCCGCGGCAGAGGGTGGTGTCGGCGTGCAGGGGCAGCACCGGCGGCGGCAGCACGCGCACGAAGGTCGTGGTGGTGTCCGGGCAGTTGGGGTTTCCGTAGAGGATGAGGCGCGCCACCCGCAGGCCCGTGTCCAAGAGCGGCACCGCCACAACGGGCATATCGGGGTAGTCCGTGCCGTCCAGGGTCCAGAGGCAGGGGATGGAGTCCCACTGCGTGTTGGCATCCAGGAGCAGCGTGTCGCCCACGCACCTGTAGACCGTGGCCGAATCGTGCGGCGAGAGGTTGTTGTGTGCGAAATCGAGGTCCTCGTAGGCTTCGCCGGAGGAGGAGAGCAGGACACCCGTCACGTCGATCTTGGAGGGGTCCGACGGGCGTGCGTGGTAGGCAATCTCGTCCAGGTCGGCGTGAAAGCCGTGGGGGTTCTCTATTTTGAAATAAGGCGGAATGTCTTGGTTGTAGTAGGCGAAC
>JAEEGG010001394.1_pt1 | contig 66143 bp, 48 predicted proteins | sample 9134161 | NCBI WGS metagenome assembly JAEEGG01 (sample SAMN16246543, study PRJNA631951) | gut metagenome | biome: gut microbiome; feature: rumen; material: CR-attached | host: Bos | place: Iran: Karaj | collected 2018-10
CTTTGCGGAGATTCCTGCTTGCCCTGTGTGAGGGCGACCGGATGGAGGCGGAGGACATCGCACAGGAGGCGATGGTGAAGGCGTACATCGCGATGGAGCGGTTCGTGGAGCGGGCCAAGTTCGCCACATGGCTGTTCAAGATCGCCTACAACACCTTCCTCGACCACCAGCGGTCGGGATGGAACCGCCGCACGGACTTGGACGCGGCGGAGCAGATGCCGGGCGGTCCGGGTGCCGACGACGCCTTCCAATACCAGGAATTGTACGAGGCTATCGGCACGCTGCCGCTGAAGGAGAAGAGCGCCATCCTGCTGTTCTACGTCAGCGGCTACTCGGTGAAGGAGATCGCGAAAATCACGGGAGGTTCCCAATTGGCTGTGAAGCAGCAGCTTTCAAGGGGGAGAGTTAAACTTAGACAAATTTTGGAACGATGAAAGAGAAAACCACCATAGAAGACCTTTTTGCCCAGTACCAGCCGGACATGGGCGACCGTAACGAATATATGACGCAGCTTTCCAAGAAGTTAGAGGCGGCGGAATATGCGAAACGGTATCGTGAGGCGCAGACGAGACGTTACCGCCGGATGATGGTGGCCGTGTTCATTTCGGGCATCGTCACGGGCGCCATCGGCATCGTGCTCGTGCTGTTGCACCCGCAATGGCTGTTACCAACGCAGACCGCCTCCGTCGAGGTGTCCTTCCCCGCATTCTCGCTGCTCCCGAAAGTACTGCTGCTGCTGGCAATATGCTTTGTGAGCTGGTGTATCACGGGGTTGGTGCGGAAGATCTGTGACCAAAGTGAGGTGTCGGTGCGGTGAAAACAAGTTTTATTCGCCGCATTTTTTGCGGAGAACAAGGAGTCCTCATCAAATTTGTAACGGCCTCAACTTCTCGTGCCAAAGGCACGTCATATTAGTAACCCCATACTAAGGCCGACAGGCCGCAGTGTGGGGTTGGCTGACGCGACTCAAAGTTGCGTGCAGGATGCACGCTACTATACAATGACAGTAGCGTGTTTTCAACACGCTGATGGTCGCAGATGACCGTCTCGCCCCACACTGCGCTCCACTTCGTTATGCTTATGTGGGGTTATTAAAATTTCGTGCTTTCAGCACGAGGCCGTTGAACGAGCCTACCCTATATGAGCCAAATCTTATTCCCGATCCGATCAATGTAAACATACTCGCCATTGAGCTTCACTTGAGCCACACCTCCTTGGAACACATCCGCATAATCGTATTCTAACGGAATGACAACATTCCCTTTATTGTCAATGTAACCCCACTTTTCACCAATCTCAACCGGGGCCAAGCCTTCCCGGAACTCCTGAATATGGTCAAACTTCGGTTTTACAACCATATTGCCGGTTCTGTCAATAAAACCAAACTTGCCACCTGACATCACGCCGCATAAATCCTCATAAAAACAATCCATATCCTCATATTGCGGCTTGATCGTTTCATGGCCATCGGCATCAACACACCCATGCAAACCGTCTTTCTCCACATACCAGAAACCCGCAAAAAAGTAATAGCTGACCGAATCGTATATGGGTTTCACTACCATATCACCGTTTCGGTTTATAAAACCTATTTTGCCGTCAATATGGACAGGATGAACGTTGGGGTTGAATAGTTGGGGGACATTTGAGTTCGTTTTAATGTTTAATCTTTACATTGTTTGCGGCGAAAAGGGGCACGAATTGTACTCCGGTTGGAAATCCAAAGCAGATTTATACAATTATATCAACCCTTTTTCCTTTAATTTGCGAATCATTTCCTGTTCCTCAGGAGTAGGCATAGGTGTTGACATCGTTACAGATTTGCTATAGTTGTCATTCCACTCTGACAACAGGCTTATTATCTCTTCAGAGATGACACCATCACGATGTTGAATATTACCGATCGTCCAATCATCAGAGATACTTGTAACCAACACCCTGGTCACTTCGACTGAAGATTTTTTGTACTCTGCTTGCTTTTTAGCGAAATAGCCATTACTAGCCACAATATTCAGAACTTTCTCAAATGGTGTTTTATTACCAATGTGCTCAACCATGTCGTTGACAAGAGAATCCTCTATACCCGGGAAAAACGATGATTGCCATTTACGGGGTAAAATGTGTTCAATTTGCCATTCAGGCGGAAGCAATTCTTGCTGATGGTTATATGCGAAAATTTTCAAAAGCATTCTGACGATGTTGCGGTGCGGACTTTTAATTCGTTCACCTATGACGGAAGTGTCTATCGGTCTAAAAGCAAACTTCGGATGAGAATCTTTTATGATTTCCACATTCAGTTTCAGAATATCACCTTTCACGAAATTGATGGTAGGGTAAAGGATAAAGCGTGACAGCAATTCTCCAATAAGCTTATTGAGGAACAAGAGAAATTCATTTTCAAAATTGGGATCCTCCCAATGTGAAAGATAATAAGTGATGACGGGATATTTCCAAAATTCATTCGGATATGAAACTAATGTGTCCAATGCTTTTCGAATTTCAACATTGTTGTCCCAAACTTCCTCAGGAATATCGTGATTTGTGTTAATTACTTTCCATAAATTCAGAATCTTGTTCAATCTCTCCATCAAAGTTTCCTCATAAAGTCTTTCGGCCTTCCCTGCCAAAAAATATTTCCGAACACCTTGAACAGTTGAATCAATATTGCCATCGCAAGCACGCAAATAGAACATATAGTAGTAGAAAAGTCGCTGAATGCTCTCATTTGCTTCTGTCGCTTCCCTCTCCAACCGTTTCCATTTAGCTATAAAATCATCTTTTTCATCCTTTTCCTTAAAATGATTGTATATTTTGGCCTTGAAGATATCGGCATCGGTCAGTTGTAAACCTCTATTATTGAGTGTAGAAAAAATCGTCAATGCTGTATCTTGGCTATCTGCACCAATAGGGAGCAAAATGGCCTGATTGAGAATAGCATAGATAAAATCATATATCTGCAGTGGAGATTCCGCACAGTGGTTATCGTAAAGCTTCTGGAAAAGCAAGTAGTTCTTTGAGTAGTTGTCATCTGCCTTGACTTCGGCAATGCCGGTTCTAAGAATTTCGCGCAAAATCATATTACCATCATTATCTACCACTTTAGATGTAAGAAGAATGTCGGAAAAGTCTACTTTTCCCGTAAGGTTGTCTGTCCTCCAAATAGCAGGTTCTATTTGCTTGATAAAATTTTGAGCGGCCTCCGTATTTGAATCATCGCCCTGAACAAGTTTGGTGTATATAGCTCTCAACAATAGAAACAGTGATGTGATGCGTTGCTGACCATCAATGATTTCCTGCTCTCCTTGTTCATTTTCAAACGACACAATACTTCCTAAAAAGTACGAACCGTTCCTTTTCAAGCCACCAATTGTGGTCGCGAACTCCCAAATGTCTTCAAAAAGAGTTTCTATTTGCTCATCTGTCCATGCGTAGGGACGCTGATATTCGGGAATCACAAAAGGTTTTGTTCTACCTGTCTTTAGTAAATCTTGAACATTCTGCTTGTTGACGCTAATTGTTGTGGCCATATCGTTACAATTTAATTCGCAAAAATACATTTTTTTCAAAACACGAAAACCCGCGATTATTCGAAGCTTGCTCCGCCGCGTCTTTATTTCAGCCACCACACCACATTTACATTGTCGCTGACCACCAGGTCGTCGGGGGTGATGTCGAGACTGTCAACCGTGCTGGCTTTAGCTTCATCAGCGCAGCGAATCTCACGAGCCTGCGAATAAATATGCACCTCCATCTCGCCGTATTCGATCTCTTTCACCTCCCCTAATTCGCGTCCTGCCGCCTTGGCCATAATTTCCGCTTTGTCGCGGGCGTCGGTTACCGCACGCTCCAACATCTTCAGTTGCGTCGGGCGCGGATCCTTCTGCGTGTAGCCAATATTGATTTGCGCATTCGCAATGAATTTTCCAACTCCACGCACAACATTGTTCACCAATACATTATCCATCCCGAGGTCAACCTTGATCCTTTGGACGAGATTATATCCCTCTTTCTTCGAACCCACATAATTTCCTTCTTCGTAGATGCTCTCTCTGTGTTCAGAGATATCCATTCGGATCGTTTTCGCCAATTTGCCCGATAGATGGTTGTATTCCAATATCTTAACCATCCAGGAGCTGTTCTCCTTGGCGCAGGCGTAGGCCTCGTCATAGTTTTTTAACACACGGTCAATACTAACTTCCAGCCGTGTCACATCGGGCACCACATGTATGCTTCCTGTGCCGACTACTTTTATGGTCGATTCACTCATTTTCTTCGATTTATTTGTGTTGAACGATTGTTAGCTTTTTCAATTTCGGCATCCGTTTCTTCCTTTTTCCGTATCCTCACCGTCAGTTGCACCTGCTCCTCCGGATGGGCTTCCGGGTTGATACGGTTGATGCGACACTCAAAGAGGTTGTCGTGGCCCATGTCGAAGAAGGGGGCGAGACTGCGGTTGTCGCCGCGGGGGATGTAGCCGAGGAGGAAGTCTTCGCCGTCGTTGTTGAAGATGACCTGCACGGCCTCGGGGTCGTAGCGGTTGTCGGCCTCACGCTCCAGGCGCAGCGGCATTCCAATGCGCAGACGATCCCACACCAGGTCTGCGTCGTGATACTTGCGACCCGCCAGATGGCAGTCCATGTAGAATTTGCTTTGTGCTTTCATAATCTTGTCGTTTTAAATTACGCGACAAAAATACAATCCCACTACGCCAAAAAGCGGACCAATGAAAGATGTTTTTTCAAAAAAATTATTCCTCCGCTGCTTCCAAGTGCATCCGTCTGATTTTCAATGCAATGTCTTCCGGCTCCAACACTTTCAGCCAACGGCCTCGGGAGAGAATTTGCGCCAGGAAGTCGCTGGTGGGGTGCAGTTTCACCTCGTAATCGACATAGTCATCGCAGACAGCCAACTCCTTTTGCGAGTGGTGCAGCGGCAGGTCGCGTAAGGCGTAACGCTCGTTTCCGAAGGCGCGCAGCACAATCCGCTGCTTCGGCTCGTTCCCGCCCTGCATAATGCCGTAATAGTTCGAGAAGTAGCTCTGCGCGTCAAAATCCTTGTCCAAAACGAACGTTCTGTCGGTCATCGCCATCTCCTGGACTCGGTCGAACGAGAGGGTGAGGAAGCCGCCGTCTTCCAGGCGTCCGAGCAGGTACCAGCGGCGGCGGAAAAGTTTGATGCAGTAGGGTTCTATCGTCCACTGACTCGATTCGGTCTTGCCGTATCGCTTGTAACAGACAAATAAACAACGATTTTCGCGCATCGCATCGACCACGGTCTGCAGGTGGTCGCTTTCGCTCGGGATGCTTTCAAGCAGGATGCGATCGTGCAGTCCACGGGCTTCGCTGACGATGTTGCTGACGGTGAGCGAGCCCAGCATCCATCGCTGCACGCTGTCCTCGCGGAGCATTTCGGTGTCATCGATGTAGTAGCGGTTCTCATTGTCGCATTCGATGATGATGTCGAACATTTCCTCCACCTCGGCGCGGTGCCGGCGGAAGGTGGTGCGGCTGAAGGGGATGCCCTCGCTCATCTCGGTGCGGAGCCATCGTTCGTTGATTTCGCGCAGGGTGATGCGTCCGGCGCGGCTGATGGTGCCCACCAGCCAGACGTATTGTTTGAAAAGTGCGGATGCTTTCATATTCGATATTTGCGGCAAAAATAGGAAAATGAGGGAATGTTATGCTTTTTTCTTGAACCACAAACCCATCACAGGATCCGAAAGGAACAGACCCTGTTCGGTGGAAACGATGAAGTCGCGTTCCATTAGCACTTTTTGCATCTTGGCAACATTCGACTTGGTTCCGAGATTATATTTTGTCAGTACCTCCTGTGAAGACCAATGGGTGTGCTGTCCGTCCACTATGGCCCGCAACAGATTCATCTGATAGGAGGTAAGACTGCCCGTTTGTTCCATAAAGAGTGGCGTGCATTGCATCAGAAGGTCGCTAATTCCCATTTCAATGGTCTCTTCAGCAACCTCATTCTCAGTGTTGAGCATTACATTCCAAGACAGTTGCTGTACATACGACGACTGGTTCTCCACCGTGTCGCATATCTGTTGTACAAAGTTGCTGTTGATATGCAGTCCTTTTTTCTCGAATTTCGACTGGATGAACGGAATCCAATCGTCTGTGGAAATGTCTTGCAGATAATTGGGTTCTCCAAACTGGTAGAACGGCATTCGTTTATCTTGGAAAAGCTGGTTCATCATGTGTTGGCGACTACCGAACAAACAATACGACACATGTTGCTGGTGTTGCCATACACCTCTCATCCGCTTTTGCACTTGCAGACTGTCGGGCCATTCCGCCAGTTGCTGGAACTCGTCAATACAAACCACGATGTGTTTGCCCATTTGTTTTGCTATCTGTTCTGGCAAGGAAAGCACTTCTTCGGGTGAATACTCCTTGGGGGTGATGCCGAGAGTGATGGAGTAATCAGTGATGGAATCCGGACTCATTGAAATTTTTGGTGACACACGCGCGAGGAATCGGCGTACATTTTCCATCAGAATCTCAATTTTCGAGGATGTCTGCTTCAGGATGGTCTCGGCAAATTTATTGTAGAAATCGTACTCGGAACGGCAATCGTAGATATCCATATACACAGGATGTACAATGTCCTTGTCCACTACTTGCATCACGTGTTTCACCAATGATGTTTTTCCCATACGGCGGGGGGAAATCAGAATCACATTCAATCCGTTTTCGAAGTTCAATTTCAGCCGCCTCGTTTCCTGTGTACGGTCGGTGAAGTTATCCCCCTCAACAGAGACACCATATAAAAATGATGGATTCACTTCCTTTTTCATGCTTATAATAGTTTATTAGAAAACCTGTTATCGAGTTCGCTATTTGGTGGTCCACTAATTGGTGAACTTTTAAGACTGCAAAAATAGCATAAAAAAAACAAAGATAGTTTAGGTAATTAAAAAAAAGTTTTTTTATGGCAAAATCACCACCCGACTGCGCCAAAAAGCGGAACAGTGTTTTTTGTATTTTTGCGGTGTAGTAATAATCTTAATTATTTTGAATTATGTGCCCTCTTCACGACCCTTACGAGAACCTTCATGTTGAATACGACGTCCATGTTGAATCTGCATTGCTGTGGGCATACGATATGGATATTGTCAGGTATGTCGAAGGAGAAATGTTTGAGAAAACCGCTGATGTTTGTTTTGTCTTGGAGTATCATGAGAACTGTGTGAGACTTGTCTATAACAAGAACGGAGACAATTATGAGGCGCAAGTGTTTGCCGGTTCAAGGTGGGAAGTCTCAGACGGAATCGGGAAACAAAATTTTGACGGAGACACATTGAAATCATGGATGAACGAATACGGAGACCGGTGGCTTTGTCATTTAATCAAACAATTTCATATTGAATAAAATTTTTTCAATCTTTGAAGACTTCAGATTCTTAAGCATCATCTGAGTTCTAACATTTTGCTACCTCCTTCCGTGTTCATATATAATTACATTTAGTGTTACAAAAACTCACACTTTCACCTCCACTATCTCCCCTATTTCCAGTTCACTGCTGCTCACCTCTATATGGGCGGACTCGAAATGGACAGTGATGAAATTGTTGACCTGATAAATCCGGGTATGCCAGACATAGTCATTATAGGGTTCCATATCTATTTTTAATTCAACAACATCCCTGAAATGAAAAGGAATCAAAAAGGTACTTTTAATCTCTCTGTTATAGGGTATGCAATATGTATCGAGCAACAAATACAACTCATTTTTGTCCCTGTCGTATTCCATTTTTTGCACCACAGCGTCATGAAAACATGTTCCATCGTCCATGAATGCACTCAATTTCTCCACGCCTTTGATTTTTGTCCTTGCACGTTCGCCTATGCCCAGCTTTTCATATTCTTCCCGAATATAGCGTACTTTCTTCGGGTTCCGAAAATCAGCCGCATGAAGCTCAACATGCCGATTCCACAGTTGCTCTAACTTTTCAGACTCATCTTCTGCAAGTATCATTTCGAAAGGACTGTCATTCCTGTTGACAGTTGGAATAGCGGCCGCGAGTTGATCTTTCCCCAATGTTGGACCAATAACTGGGTGTATCAATTGCTCAACGAGAAGTTCCACCCAATACCGCCGTGGGCCATTTCCGCGCCAGTATAAATCAGGATTGGGAGCAGAGCGAAACCGCCCCTTCACAACTATCTCCTTATCTTTTTTACCGATGCGCAGCATATAAAAAATGACATCCTGAACAATTCCATCCGGCTGATGAACAGTCCAATAGGGTATCCTGTAATAATCATCATTTTTAAAGATTCTATCCGCGTATGAATTAGATAAAAATTCGGATGTGCATGTCAAGACAATGGTTCTCATGTTACTAATAATCAAATTTTTCAAATACAATCAAACTCAGCTTTGCCTCGACATTTTCAATAATTTCTCTTTCAAGATGCATCTTGATGCCACCGCGTTGAACTTTATCGCAGGTTCTTTTCCATTTAAAAAATCCCTTCACAAAAGGAGTAAGTCGAACTCCACGAGAATCATACAAAGCCGATTTTCCGTCTTTAATCACTACAAAATACCCATCAAATGTCCAATAAGTTTGTACAGGAGCATCTATAAAGGGAGTTTTCCAACGCTCGTCAATCAAATACAATTCCCCGTTTTTCTCACAACGAAGGGAATGGTCGCCCACACGGGAAATTCCTAATAAACGATAATCAGGAATGCTGTTTTGTAATCGGTCAAACTCAGCAAAGCACTCTTTAAAACAATCGTGATATATGGGTTCTATGTCTAAAAAACCTTTGGAATCCAATTTCCAATAATTGGAAGAACTAAACTCTTGTATTGGCTTTTCATATTCGCGCTCAAGATAAGCCATCCACTCCTCAAAGTTACAACCCGGGTATTCCAGAGCATCCCCATTCCATGTAAAATATTCTTCGGCGTGCCAAGCTTCTTTTGCCCCAAGTGCACGAACGACATCGAAAGCCTTCCTTCTCACCCCATCTCCTCTCAATAAAAAAGAATACCGATCGTAGGATTCAATCTCCCAAAAATCAGGCAAAAGATGAAAATCCATATCATAATCCGCTATGCTGATTCGCAAGAAATCTTCTGCATCATCCCGAATTCCGGGTTCATCCCATTCGGGGTCGCCATCACCTAACAGCAATTCCTTGCGCAAATGTTCATATATCTTTTCACAAAATGCCCTCGAAGCGTTCCTGTCGTGAAACAGTTTGAAATCATGTTTTACTATATGCGATATATCCGTACCCATAACAGACGTTGCTTTTTTTTCAACGCGGCAAAATTACCACCCGACTGCGCCAAAAAGCGGACCAGACGCGAAATAATTGTACAAGTCCAAAGTGCTGACGACGATGAACGAAAACAATAAAGATTTCGTCAGTAGAACTATTCATCGTCCCGTGCTGGCCCATTGAACAAGACCTTTTCCTTACAGGATAGCATTCCCATATACCCAAGCACACCATAAAGCGGGATGTTCTCCATCCAGCCTTGGTCAACGTATGGTTTCATCGAGCATCTAAGCCCTTTCAGATCCTTGTTTGCATAATCAATCGTCACGAACTGCTTCAGCGACTTGCTCTTCACATTGTCTTCCGCTTTCACCTCAACAGGTATCACACGACTCCCCATCTGAATGAGGAAGTCAACCTCCACTCGCGAATTCTCCTTACTGTAATAGTAGATGACCGGAACCTCTGTCACAAGCTGTTGCAATACATAGTTCTCCGAAAAGGCGCCTTTGTACTCCTTGAACACGTCGTTGCTGACAATCATTTGTCCGGCAGGGGTTTCCGACAATGCGCCCAACAGACCGACATCTAATAGGTAGAGTTTGAACGCATCGAAATCCTCATAAAATTTCAGAGGTATCTCGGGTGATTTGCAACGGTGCTTCTTGTAAACGAGGCCTGCATCAACCAGCCACTGTATGGCAATCTCAAAATCTCTCGCCCTACTGCCCTTTTTCACAGCCCCATAGACGAATTTCTTGTTCTCCTTGGCCAGTTGTGCGGGTATGCTGTTCCATACCATCCGGATCCGTTCCGCCTCACCCCCCGCGTGCTTGGAGATGTCGTTGGCATACGACGTGATTATCCTCTTCTGTATCTCCCTTACATTCAGCACGTCTTCCGATGTAACCCAGTCCAACACCACTTCTGGCATACCACCCACATAATAGTATTGACGCAACAGGTCCTCAAGTTTAGGTGCCAGAACCGCCATTGACTCCCATTCGCAATGATTCAGTATTTCCGCAAGCGGTTCGTTGCCGTTCGCCCATATAAACTCCTCAAAAGTCATAGGGAACAGCTTGAGTATGTTGACCTTGCCCACAGGATACGACTCGTCCGGATGGTGTACAACACCCAGCAGAGAGCCGGCAGCCATGACGTGCTGCTCGGGAGCATCCTCGCAAAAATACTTCAGCGATGTGACGGCATTGGGCGCATCTTGAATTTCGTCAAACACAATGAGAGTCCGTCCCGGCACAATGCGCTGGCCGCTGTTCGCAACAATATCCCGAATAATCCGCTGGGGCGCAAGGTCGTGCAGAAACAAGTTTCGGGCAAAGTCATTGTTGGCACAGTTGACATATACCATATTATCGTACTCGTTTTTGCCGAACTCCTTCATTAGCCAAGTCTTTCCTACCTGTCGGGCACCTTCCAGCACCAGGGGCTTTCTTGCCGGGCTATTTTTCCACTCAACCAACTGGTTATAAAGATTTCTCTTCATCGCTATTGCATTTTTCCAGACGAATAATTGATGTTTTTACACACTTTTATTGACGAACAAACGCTGCAAAAATACAATTTTCTTGACGAATAACAAGTGCGCTAGACTCTTTTTTGGAAAATTGACTTTGTTTATTCGGAAACGGGCCTCCCCGCCTTCCCCAGCACCTCCTTTCCCGTCTCGCGACTGTACAGGATACCATCCTAGGAGTTGCGACAAATACGGAAGTCCTAACGGGCTTTTTGCGACAGGGATGCCGCAACTCCTAAAACGCGGCAAAAATATCAACCGACTGCGCCAAAAAGCGGACCAGCGGTAATGAAAACGCGTAATTCGCTTAATTCGCCCAATTCGCCGACAGCCACCATACCGCCAGCGCCACCTGCGCGACAAATATCGCCGGCACCCCGTACTTGAACTTCTTGTGCTGGGTCTTGTGATGCCACACCCGCATCCCTAACCACGCCCCGACACTGCCGCCGACGGCCGCCAACCCCAATAGCACGCTTTCCGGAATGCGCCACCGGTCGTGCTGCGCCTTCCACTTATCAATGCCATACGCGAAGAACGCGACAACGTTGATAATCACTAAATAAACTATAATAATATGATTTAACGTCAGCATATTCATCACTTTTTAGGAAAAAACCTACCCGTTTGGCGGCAGTATGCCTTGTACTCCTCGCCAAAGTCGCGACGGAGGCGTTTTTCCTCCGTATAAACCTGCACCGACATGATAATCACAAACACCGCGAAGAAGATCACCGCCTGCCAGGCCCACAGCCACAAACAAATGCCAATCAAATAGATGAAGATACCCGTCAGCATAGGGTTACGGCTCAACTTGTAGGGCCCATCCGTCATCAGGTGCTTGGTGCGCGGAGCAACCTCGTGCCCAAAAGCGTCCAGCGGGTTGCCGTCGCCCTTGCGGCGCATATACACGATAGCCCAAATGCTTAGTGCTAATCCAATAACAATCAACAGAATGCCAAGAATAAAACGCCAAGCGGCCATCGGGCACATTCCCGGCTTCCCAGAGCAGAGCCACATCAGCAAAGGAATAAGACCCACAAAAAGCACACCGCCGAGGGTGTATGCGAAAATCTCCTTGAACAGTTTCATATCTTTACATTTATAATTATAACAGCCTTCTCCCCTACTCGCTCAGTTCCAGCCACTCCATTTCCTTTTCCTCGAGTGCCTGTTTGGCAGCTTCGTATGCCTGATACAACTCACCGCTGGCTATTTCGGCTGAATACTGATCGGGTTGGGCCAGTTTTTCTTCAATCTCCGCCACCTGCTGCTGCAACTGCTCCACCTCATCCTCTAACTTGCGCAGGCGGTTCTTCTTCTTGCGGTCGGCGGCCTCCTGTGCCTTGCGCTGCTCATAACTCTCCTTATTGCTGGAGACAGTTTTCTCCCCGCCGCCGGAAGAAGCCAATCCATTGCGTTGCAACTCATTGAGCGTCTCGATCTTACGCTGCTGCAGAAAGTCGTACACGTCGCCCGTGTAGCCACGCAACTGCTTGTCCTTAAACTCATATGTCTTCGTGGACAATCCCTGCAGGAAATCACGGTCGTGGGAGACGAGAATCAAACTCCCCTCATATTGCAACAAGGCGTTTTTGAGCACATCCTTGGAGGGCATGTCGAGATGGTTGGTGGGCTCGTCAAGAATGAGCAGGTTGAACGGGGAAAGCAACAGCTTGGCCAAAGCCAAACGCGCCTTCTCGCCGCCTGAGAGCACTTTCACCTTCTTCTCGGTGGCTTCCGTGTCGAACAGGAAACTGCCAAGGATGGTCCGTATCTTGGGTCGGATGTCGCCTACTGCCACATCGTCAATCGTCTCAAAGACCGTCTTTTCCGGATCCAATAACTTAGCCTGATTCTGAGCATAATAACCTATTACAACCTGATAGCCAAGCTCCAATTGTCCGCCCTGCGGTGCCAGTTCACCCACGATGGCCTTCACCATGGTGGACTTACCTTCGCCGTTGCGACCCACGAACGCCACACGCTCGCCACGCTCCAGATGGAAGTCTATTTTATCCAGCACATTCAGCTCTCCATAACCTAACGACAACTGTTTGGCATCCACCACCATACGCCCCGAATGCGGCGCTGGCGGAAATTTAAACGTGATGGAACTGCTGTCATAATCGTCAATCTCCACCCGGTCCATCTTCTCCAGCATCTTGATGCGGCTCTGCACCTGCCGTGCCTTGGTGGCCTTATAGCGAAAACGCTCTATAAAACGCTCAATCTGCGCTATCTGCTGCTGTTGGTTTTCGTAGGCAGCCTGCTGGTGCTCAATGCGTTCCAGCCGCTGCTCCACATATTGCGAATAGCTGCATTTGTAATCCTGGATGGTACCGCAAGTGATTTCCACGGTGCGGTTGGTCACACGATCCAGAAACGCTCGGTCATGCGAGACAAGGATAACGCAGCCGTCGTAGTTGGCTAAATAATCTTCTAACCATTGTATGGATTCAATGTCGAGATGATTGGTGGGCTCGTCAAGTAGCACGATTTCAGGCTTCTGGAGAAGAATCTTGCTCAGGCACACGCGCATCTGCCAGCCGTTGCTGAACTCGGCCATCGGGCGCTGGAAATCGCTCCGCTTGAAGCCCATGCCCACCAGCACTTTCTCCGCCTCGCCTTCCATGGTGTTGCCGCCGAGATGCTGGAAACGGTCGTTGGCATCCGACAATTGCTGAGCCAGCATGGCGTACTCCTCCGACTCGTAGTCGGTGCGCACGGACAACTCGTTGGTAAGGCGTTGTATCTTGCTTTCCAGCTGTTTCACCTCCACGAAGGCCGACATGGTCTCTTCCCACACCGTCTTGTAGGATGTCTCGGCCAGTTCCTGCGGCAGGTAGCCGGTCTTGAAGCCGGAGGTGATCACCATCGTGCCGGAGGCGGGCTCCATCTCACGGTGGATGATTTTCAACAAGGTGGACTTTCCGGCACCATTGTGCCCCACCAGGCCGATACGGTCGCGGTCGCCAGCCACGAAGGATATGTCGCGGAACAGGAAATCGCCCGTGAAATTCACAGACAGTTTATTCAGTTGGATCATCTTTCTCAGTCTTTTCAAAAAGCCGCCGCACGAAACAGATGCCTTAATACGACGGGGTTCAAAAACAGCGTGCAAAAGTACAACAAAAAGGGTGATGCCGGAGCGATCACCCTATCATTATTTATAGCGAAATTTGAACGTTTCATTTTTACGCCATGCCGCCACCGCCCATCATCGGGGGAAGCGTGCTCTGGGGATTGTCTTCAATCATACCGTTCTGGCTCTCAAACTTGGCCACATTGTCGGCGAGTGCGTTCAGCAGGCGTTTGGTGTTCTGGGGGGTCATAATGACTCTTGAACGCACCTGGCCTTTTTGCACACCGGGCATCATGGACACGAAATCCACGATGAACTCGCTGTTGGAATGGGATATGATCGCCAGATTGGAATATACACCCTGAGAGACCTCTTCGGGCAGATTGATATCGATTTTCTGATCAGGCATAGTTTCAAAATTTACTGGTTATTACCTTCCATCAGTTCTTCCAGTTTGGAAGCCATGAGGGATTCGTACTCTTCGCGGGAGCCGACCTCCACCGTCTGGAACGAACGGATACCCGTGCCGGCCGGAATCTTCTGGCCCACGATAACGTTCTCCTTCATACCGATCAGATCGTCGCTCTTCGCGTTAATAGCCGCTTCGGTCAGCACCTTGGTGGTCTCCTGGAATGACGCAGCGGAAATGAAGCTGTGCGTCTGCAGGGAGGCGCGGGTGATACCTTGCAGGATGGGCTTACCCGTGGCCGGACGCGCGTCACGCACCTGCACGAGCTTCATATCCTTACGCTTGAGGATGGAGTTGACATCACGCAATTTCTTGGCCGTGATAATCTGACCTTGGCGCACCTCTTCGGACTCGCCCGGATCTTCCACCACCTTCTTGTCCCAAATCATATCGTTCTCTTCCTGGAAGTCAATCTTATTGATTAACTCGCCCTGGAGGAACTTGGTATCACCGGGATCCTCGATTTCCATCTTGCGCATCATCTGGCGGACAATGACCTCGAAATGTTTGTCATTGATCTTCACACCTTGGAGACGATACACCTCCTGGATTTCGTTGATGATGTACTCCTGCACCTTCTGGGCACCCTTGATATTGAGGATGTCAACCGGCGTGAGCGAACCTTCGGAAAGCGGCGTACCAGCCTTCACAAAGTCGTTCTCCTGCGCCAGAATCTGCTTGGATGTCGGGATGAGATAAGTCTTGGCACCCTCACCATCATCGTTTCTCGGCGTGATCTTCACCACACGATTACCACGTTTGAGTTTCTTCTCGAAGGAAACCACACCGTCGATTTCGGAAACCACAGCGGGGTCGGAGGGATTACGGGCCTCGAACAACTCGGTCACACGCGGCAGACCGCCCGTGATATCGCCCGACTTGCCAAAGGAACGCAGAATCTTGACGAGGATTTCACCTGAATCGATTTCCTGACCCTCTTCCACGGCGAGACGGGCACCTACCGGCACGTCGAAACTCTTAATGATTTCGCCATTCTTGTCTGCAATGGAAATGCTCGGGTTTTTGGTTTTCAAACGGCTTTCGATAATCACCTTGTCGTGGATGTTGGTCTGTTCGTCCGTCTCCACACGATAGGTGACGCCTTCTATAATATCGTTATAAACGACTTTACCAGCCACATCAGAGAGGATGACGGCATTGAACGGATCCCAATCGGCAATCAAGTCGCCCTTCTTGATGGTATCGCCATGTTTGAAGTACAGGTTGGAACCATACGGCACGTTGGAGGATGCCAACGCAATGCCCGTCTTCACATCAATGATCTTGATTTCAGCGGTACGGCCAATCACCTTGTAATAGGTCTTGCCCAGCGCGTCGGTTTTCTCCAAAGCACGAAGCTCATCAATGCTCAACACACCGTCGTAGGATGCCTGGATGGAACTGTTGGCGGCCACGTTACCGGCCACACCACCGACGTGGAATGTACGGAGCGTCAGCTGCGTACCAGGCTCACCGATGGACTGTGCAGCAATGACGCCAACAGCCTCACCAATCTGAACCATCTTGCCCGTAGCCAGGTTACGTCCGTAGCACTTCTGGCAGATACCGTGTTTGGCCTCACAAGTGGGCACTGAACGGATTTCCACCTCCTCAATCGGAGACTCCTCAATAATCTTGCAATATTCCTCTGTCAGCTGCTCACCAGCCTTGATAATCAGCTCGCCCGTCTGCGGATGATACACATCATGGAGGGTTACACGGCCCAACAAGCGGTCGTAGAGCGTTTCCACCACCTCCTCGTTGTTCTTCAATGCGCTCACAGTCATGCCGCGCAACGTGCCGCAATCCTCTTCCGTGATGATGACATCGTGGGAGACGTCCACCAGACGACGGGTCAAGTAACCAGCGTCAGCCGTCTTCAAAGCGGTATCAGCCAAACCCTTACGGGCACCGTGTGTGGAGATGAAGTACTCTTGCACGGAAAGGCCCTCCTTGAAGTTGGACAAAATCGGGTTCTCAATAATCTCACCACCTGTGGAACCGGCCTTACTCGGCTTGGCCATCAAACCACGCATACCGGAAAGCTGACGGATCTGCTCGGCAGAACCACGGGCTCCGGAGTCACGCATCATGTGCACCGGGTTGAAGCCCTGACGATCGGATTCGATTTCCTTCATCAAAATCTTGGAAAGGCGTGCGTTACACTGCGACCATACGTCGATGACCTGGTTGTAACGCTCAGTGTTGGTGATGAAACCCATGTTATAGTTCATCGTGATTTCATCCACCTGGGCGTTGGCCTCGGCAATCAATTTCGGCTTCTCGGCCGGGATGATCACGTCGCCCAAGTTGAAGGACATACCACCCTCGAAAGCCATACGATAACCGAGCGTCATGATGTCGTCCAGGAACTGGGCACAAGCTTTGTTACCGCATTTCAACAGCACGTCGCCGATGATGTCACGCAGGGCTTTCTTGGTCAGCAACATGTTCACATAACCGTAGTCCTTGGGAACCACTTGATTGAACATCACACGACCTACCGTGGTGTCGATGATCTTGCATGTACCCTGACCGTCCACATCCACACGGCATTTGATCTTGGCGTTCAGATGGACTTTCTTTTCGTTGTAGGCAATCATAACCTCTTCCGGACCATAGAAGATACCGCCTTCACCTTGAACATGATGTTCGGGGGTAGAAGGGAGTTCTTTTGTGATATAGTACAAACCCAACACCATGTCCTGGGAAGGCACCGTGACGGGCGCACCGTTAGCCGGATTGAGGATGTTGTGAGAAGCCATCATCAACATCTGGGCTTCCATGATAGCAGCATTGCCCAGGGGCACGTGCACAGCCATCTGGTCACCATCGAAGTCAGCGTTGAAAGCCGTACAGCACAACGGGTGCAAACGGATAGCCTTACCTTCCACCAATCGAGGCTGGAAGGCCTGGATACCCAGACGGTGCAGCGTAGGAGCACGGTTCAACAGCACGGGATGACCCTTCAGAATGTTTTCCAGAATCTCCCACACGACGGGATCCTTGCGATCCACAATCTTCTTGGCAGATTTCACCGTCTTGACAATGCCTCTTTCGAGGATCTTGCGGATGACAAACGGTTTGAACAACTCGGCAGCCATATCCTTCGGCAGACCGCATTCATTCAAATGCAAGTCAGGACCGACAACGATAACGGAACGGCCGGAGTAATCCACACGTTTACCAAGGAGGTTCTGACGGAAACGGCCCTGTTTACCTTTCAAGCTATCGGAAAGGGACTTGAGGGCACGGTTGGATTCCGTCTTCACCGCGCTGGATTTCTTGGAATTATCGAAAAGGGAATCAACAGCTTCCTGAAGCATACGCTTCTCATTACGCATGATGACATCGGGAGCTTTGATTTCGATCAATCGTTTGAGACGGTTGTTACGGATGATGACCCGGCGGTAGAGATCGTTCAGGTCGGAGGTGGCAAAACGGCCACCATCCAGTGGAACGAGCGGGCGCAAATCGGGCGGAATCACCGGCACCGTCTTGATGATCATCCATTCCGGTCTGTTCTCGGCACGCTTGCGGCTGTCGCGGAAAGCCTCGAACACATGAAGACGTTTCAGCAGGTCTTTCTTGCGCTGCTGGGAAGTCTCACGGTTGGCGCGGTCGCGCAACTCGTAGGACTCGGCATCCAGATCCACCTTGCAGAGCAAATCATAGATGGCCTCGGCACCCATCTTGGCGATGAACTTGTTGGGGTCGTTCTCGTCCAGCAGACGGTTGTCGGCAGGCAGGTTGTCCACAATGTCGAAATACTCCTCTTCGGTGAGCATCGTGCTCTTCTTCACCTTGTCGCTTTCCGCCACACCGGGTTGGATGACGATGTATTTTTCATAATAGATGATGGCGTCAATATCCTTGGAGGCAAGTCCGAGGAGTGCGCCGATCTTGTTCGGAAGGGATTTGAAAAACCAAATATGGGCCACAGGCACAACCAACTGGATGTGTCCCATGCGCTCGCGACGCACCTTGCGTTCCGTGACTTCCACGCCGCAACGGTCGCAGATGATGCCCTTGTAGCGGATTCTCTTGTACTTACCGCAATGGCATTCCCAGTCTTTGGTAGGACCGAAAATCTTTTCGCAGAACAAACCATCACGCTCGGGCTTGTAGGTCCGGTAGTTGATGGTTTCCGGCTTCAGAACCTCACCATGAGATTGTTTCAGGATGGTTTCGGGGGAAGCCAGGCTGATGGTGATCTTTTGGAATTCTTTTCTTGTATTATTGTCTTTTCTAAAAGCCATAATATACGATATGATTTTTAATTGTCTTATTCAAATTTAACATCCAAACCGAGACCGCGCAACTCGTTGACCAGCACGTTGAAGGACTCGGGAATGCCGGACTGCGGCATGTTGTCGCCCTTCACGATGGCCTCGTATGCCTTGGCTCTGCCGACCACGTCGTCGGACTTCACCGTCAGGATCTCCTGAAGCACGTTGGATGCACCATAGGCTTCGATAGCCCAGACCTCCATCTCACCGAAACGCTGACCACCGAATTGGGCCTTACCGCCAAGCGGCTGCTGCGTAATCAGAGAGTACGGTCCGATGGAACGGGCGTGCATCTTGTCGTCCACCATGTGGTGTAATTTGAGATAATAGATGTAACCGACTGTGGCCTTCTGATGGAACGGCTCGCCGGTTTCACCATCGTACAGCTGGGTACTACCGTTTTCGGGCAGCCCGGCCTGACGCATGTACTCGTTGATCTGGTCGATGGAGGCACCGTCGAAAATCGGGGTGGCGAACTTGACACCCAGCTTCTTGCCGGCCCAACCAAGAACCGTCTCATAAATCTGTCCCAAGTTCATACGGGAAGGCACACCTAACGGGTTCAGCACCACATCCACAGGACGACCGTCCGCAAGGAACGGGAGATCTTCCTGCTTCACGATCTTGGCCACACAACCCTTGTTACCGTGACGACCTGCCATCTTGTCACCGATGCGCAGTTTGCGCTTGTTGGCGATATAGACCTTGGCCATTTGCACAATGCCGGCGGGCAACTCCGTACCAATGGTCGCGTCGAACACCTCGCGGGTCTTCCGCGCCGTGATGTCACGAACCTTGACCAGATAGTTGCGGATGATGTCAGCCACCAGACCGTTGACCTTGCTGTCGTTCGTCCACTTGGTGATGGCCACCGTGGTGAAATCAACCGTGTTCAACAGTTTCTGAGAGAACTTGGCACCCTTTTGGATAACCACATTCTTGGCATTGTCATGGATGTTATGGGCAATCTTGCCTTCCAGAATTCGGTACAACTTGGTGACGGCCACTTCGTGCAGTTTGTCGTACTCCACCTGATACTTGTCCTCGATGGACTTGACCAAATCCTTGTCTTTGGCTTTGGACTTGCGGTCCTTCACCAGGCGGGACAGGGACTTGGAGCCGATGACCACACCCTTCATGCCCGGGGTGGCCTTCAGGGAAGCGTCCTTCACATCGCCGGCCTTGTCGCCGAAGATGGCGCGGAGCAGCTTCTCTTCCGGTGTCGGATAGGATTCGCCCTTCGGCGTGATCTTACCGATGAGGATATCGCCCTCATTGACCTCGGCACCGACACGGATAAGACCGTCCTCGTTCAAGTCCTTGGTGGCCTCGCTGGACACGTTGGGAATATCGTTGGTCAGTTCCTCGATACCGCGCTTGGTGTCACGCACCTCCAAGGTGAACGATTCAATATGAATAGATGTATATAAGTCGTCGTTGACGGCTTTTTCGGAAATCACGACAGCATCCTCGAAGTTGTAGCCCTTCCAAGGCATGAAAGCCACCATCAGGTTTCGACCCAAGGCCAGCTCGCCGTTCTCCGTGGCATAACCTTCGGTGAGAACATCGCCCTTCTGCACTTTCTGTCCCTTCACCACGATCGGACGCATGTTGATGCATGAGTTCTGGTTCGTTCTTCTGAACTTGAGCAGCTCGTAATTCTTCACGTTGGAATCGAAGCTGACCAGACGCTCGGTTTCCGTTTCTTCGTATTCGATTTCAATATGAGTGGCATCCACGGATTTCACCACACCGGTACCCTCGGCCACGAGGACGACGCGGGAATCGACAGCCACCTGGTGTTCCAGGCCCGTACCCACGATGGGGGCTTCCGGACGAAGCAAAGGCACGGCCTGGCGCATCATGTTGGAACCCATCAACGCACGGTTAGCATCGTCGTTTTCCAGGAACGGAATCAAGGAGGCGGCGATGGAGGCAATCTGGTTCGGCGCAATGTCGATCATGTCGATTTCCTCACGCGGAAGGATCGGGTAATCGGCCAGACGACGGGCTTTCACCTTTTCACCCAGCAAGCCATTCTCATCCATCGGCGTGTTGGCCTGTGCGATACAGAGGTTATCCTCCTCCTCGGCGGTCAGGAACACGGGCGGCTCGTCGAAACGAACCTGACCGTTGACCACGCGACGGTACGGCGTGGCGATGAAGCCGAGGTTGTTGATCTTGGCGAACACACAAAGAGAGGAGATAAGACCGATGTTCGGACCTTCAGGGGTCTCGATGGTACACAGACGACCATAGTGCGTGTAGTGTACGTCACGGACCTCAAAGCCGGCGCGCTCACGGGAGAGACCGCCAGGACCCAAAGCGGAAATCCTGCGCTTGTGGGTGATTTCAGACAGCGGGTTCGTCTGGTCCATGAACTGGGACAACTGGTTGGTTCCGAAGAAGGAATTCACCACAGACGAAAGTGTCTTGGCGTTGATCAAGTCCACCGGGGCGAACACCTCGTGGTCGCGCACGTTCATCTTCTCACGGATGGTGCGGGCCATACGGTTCAAACCCACGCTGAACTGGTTGTATAATTGCTCCCCTACGGTACGGATACGACGGTTGCTCAAGTGGTCGATATCGTCCACTTCGGTCTTGGAGTTGATCAACTCAATCAAATAACGAATGATGGAGATGATGTCCTCGTTGGTGAGCACGCCCGTTTCCATGGGGATGTTCAGATTCAATTTCTTGTTGATACGATAACGGCCCACTTCGCCGAGATCGTAACGTTTGTCGGAGAAGAAGAGCTTGTCCAACGTGGCACGGGCCGTCTCCTCGTCGGGAGCCGCCGTGCTCTTCAACTGCAGATAGATATAATCGATAGCCTCACGACCAGAATTGGTCGGGTCTTTCTGCAACGTGTTGAAAATCACAGAGTAGTCAATCTGCTTCTCGTCTGTCTTGTGGAAGAGCACCGTCTTGATGTTTGCATCCGTGATCATGTTGATATGCTGTTTCTCAAAAACGGTCTCACGGTCGATGATCACCTCGGTACGCTCAATATTGACGACCTCACCGGTTTCGTCATCGACGAAGTCCTCGCACCATGTCTTGGTGACGGCGGCGGCGAACTTCTCGCCTAAGAACTTCTTCAGGTTCGCCTTGGTAGCCTTGACCTCATGGGCGATGTCGAAGATGCTCAGGATGTCCTTGTCGGTCTCATAACCGATGGCACGGAGCAAAGTGGTCACCGGCAATTTCTTCTTCCGGTCGATATAAGCGTACATCACATTGTTGATGTCGGTGGTGAACTCCATCCAGGAACCCTTGAAGGGGATGATACGGGCGGAGTACAGCGGCGTGCCGTTGGTGTGGTAGGAGAACCCGAAGAACACACCCGGTGAACGGTGCAACTGTGACACGACCACACGCTCGGCGCCGTTGATGATGAAGGTGCCGCGAGGGGTCATGTAGGGGATCATGCCCAGATAGACATCTTGGATGATGGTCTCGAAGTCCTCATGCTCGACATCGTTGCAGGAGAGCTTGAGTTTCGCCTTCAGGGGGACACTGAAAGTCAGGCCTCTTTCCAGGCATTCATCCATAGTGTAGCGAGGGGCGTCGATGGAGTAATCCAAGAACTCAAGGACATAACTGCCTCTCGCATCCGTGATGGGGAAATTTTCGGCAAACGCGCGGTACAGGCCCTCGTTGTGGCGGCATTCGGCATCCGTGTCAATTTGGAAGAACTCCTCGAACGACTTGAGTTGGATATCCAGAAAATCCGGATAGGGCACCGGTCTCGTGGTTGCAAAGCTTATTCTGTTGTTACTATTAGTTGCCAAGGCTATAACAATTAATTTTGGAAATATAATTCTCTGACTTTTCGGGAATACCAATCAGCGGGTATTTAAAACGACAATAAGTACAATCACTTCCACCGGAGTGGAAGTGTTGTACTATTGCAAAGATTATAGGGAAAACTATTTAATCTCCACTTCGGCGCCGGCCTCTTCAAGAGATTTCTTGAGAGATTCGGCTTCGTCTTTGGAAACGCCTTCCTTAACGGCCTTGGGAGCACCGTCAACCAACTCCTTAGCTTCCTTCAGGCCAAGGCTTGTCAGTTCCTTCACGAGTTTAACGACCTGCAATTTCTGAGCGCCAGCGGCTTTCAGAATCACATCGAATTCGGTCTTTTCTTCAGCGGCGGCTGCGGCGCCAGCTGCGGGACCAGCGGCCACGGCGACTGCGGCGGCGGCGGGCTCAATACCGTATTCTTCTTTCAAAATCTGAGCTAACTCGTTAACTTCTTTAACGGTCAAGTTCACTAACTGTTCTGCAAATGCTTTCAAATCTGCCATAATTGTATTTTTTTAAATGTTTTTACTAAATGATTTTTATTAATTGTAATTATTCTGCTCTTTCGGACAGTGTTTTGACGATGCCAGCCAGTTTGCCGCCACCAGACTGCAATGCGGAAATCACATTCTTGGCCGGTGACTGGAGCAAGCCGACGATGTCGCCGATCAACTCCTCGCGGGACTTGATGTTGCACAGCGCTTCCAGGTTCTCATCGCCGATGTAGGCGGTCTCCTCAATGAAGGCGGCCTTGATGATGGGTTTCGCGTTCTTGGCGCGGAACTCCTTGATCATCTTCGCGGGCACGTTGCCCGTGTTGCAAAGCATGATGGCGGTGGCTCCGTTCAGCGTGGGATAGAGTTCGGAATAGTCAGACGCGGACTGGTCCATGGCGCGCTTCAGCAGCGTGTTCTTCACCACTTTCAGCTTGACATCGCGCTTGAAACACTGTCTGCGCAGTTGGTTGACCGTACTAACTGTGAAACCGGAAATGTCTGTTACATATACGTTGGCATAGTTAGCTAAGTCCTGAGCTATTTCCTCAATGATTTGGCTTTTCTGTTCTTTTTTCATACTAACTAAACTTTAAGATTATAATGTAACGGATTTGGGATCCACTTGTACTCCAGGGCTCATCGTCGTGGAGAGGTAGATGCTCTTGATATACGTACCCTTGGCGGAAGTCGGTTTCAGCTTGATGATCGTGCCCATCATTTCGCGCACGTTGTCCACCAACTGGTCAACCGTGAAGCGGTTCTTGCCGACGGACGAATGGATGATACCATACTTGTCCACCTTGAAGTCGATCTTACCGCCCTTCACCTCGGAAACGGCCTTGCCCACTTCCATGGTCACGGTGCCGGACTTGGGGTTCGGCATCAAACCACGGGGACCGAGAATACGTCCCAGGGCACCTATCTTCGGCATCACGCTCGGCATGGTGATGATCACGTCAACGTCGGTCCAGCCTTGCTTGATCTTGTCAACGTACTCGTCCAGGCCCACGTAATCAGCTCCGGCGGCTTTCGCTTCCTCCTCCTTGTCGGGGGTGCAGAGTGCCAGCACACGGACCACCTTGCCTGTTCCATGAGGCAGCGTCACGATACCACGCACCATCTGGTTGGCCTTTCGAGGGTCAACGCCCAAACGGACGTCAATGTCGAAAGAAGCATCAAATTTGGTGTAGGTAAGGTCTTTCACCGTCTGGACAGCTTCCGGCAGGTTGTACACTTTACTCTTATCAAATTTAGCAAAAGCCTCTTTGCGTTTTTTTGATATTTTAGCCATTTGATTGTGTTTTACTTGTTATTAATTCTTTTCAAAAGGATTCTGGCCTCCCTTGACGTTGACACCCATACTGCGGGCCGTACCGGCCACCATCGACATGGCGGACTCCAGCTCGAAACAGTTCAGATCCGGCAGTTTGAGTTCAGCGATGCTGCGGACCTGGTCCCACGTGATGGTACCCACCTTGTTACGGTTGGGCTCTCCAGAACCTTTTTGAAGTTTTGCTGCTTCCTTAACTTGGACAGCTACAGGGGGGGTCTTCGTGATGAAGTCGAACGACTTATCCTTGTAAACCGTAATCACCACGGGAATGATCTTACCAGCCAAATCCTGTGTACGGGAATTGAACTGTTTGCAGAACTCCATGATGTTCACGCCCTTGGAACCCAATGCAGGACCAACTGGCGGTGACGGATTGGCGGCACCTCCCTTGATTTGTAACTTAATTAATCCAGCTACTTCTTTTGCCATTTTTTAATGAATTTTATTGTTTGTAACTATTCAGCCGTGTTATATTTTCTCAACTTGCATAAAACCCAGCTCCAGCGGGGTCTTACGGCCGAAGATCTTCACCATGATCTTCAGCTTCTTCTTCTCCGTATCGATCTCTTCGATGATGCCGTTGAAGGTGTTGAAAGGCCCGTCAATAACCTTGATCTCCTCGCCCACCACGTAAGGCTGCATGAACGTCTCGTCTTGCGACATGAGCTCATCCACCTTGCCTAACAGGCGAGAGACTTCAGCCGGACGCAGGGCGACCGGAGGGTCGCTCTTGTGCTTGCAGCCCACAAAGCCCAACACACCCGGAACGTCCAGCAGCGCACCGGCAACCTCCCCCGTCATAGCCGCCTCAACAAAGATGTAGCTCGGGAAATAATTGCGCTCGGTCACCACCTTCTTACCGCTCTTCGTGCTGTGGAAAACTTTCTCGGTCGGAATCAGAACCTTCGTCACCTGGTCCTTCAAATGGGAAAGCTCAACCTCTGTCTCGATGTTCTGCTTCACCTTCTTCTCAGTACCCGTGACCGCCTTGATCACATACCACTTGCGTTCAACTTCTGCCATGACTCGGTATTTAGGATATAACACTGACTATGAAGAAAACTAAACAGCCGTGGCCGGGAATACAAGCCCCATGCCGGCATTGAAGATGATGTCCATCAAAAACACGATTAACGCGATTATTAGGGAAGCAATAGACACCACTACAACACTATTTCCAAGCTCCTGCATGGTGGGCCAACTCGTCTTGTGAACCAGCTCATCATACATTTCCTTAAAATAATTAACTATTTTCATCTTCTTCGATTTTTATATTATTCGTATTTTTAGAAACTTTTTTCGCACATTTTGCACTGAACACCCAACCCATACTAACCAACCATTGTTAAAAAACATCGCCTCAACTTGCCTTGAACCACACACTTACAAAACAAACCAACTCAAACACACAAGGCCTTTTGCCGATTTTCTAACAAGTTGGCAAATATAGCATTTTTTTTATTCCGAATACCTTAAAAAAAAGTTTTTTTTATTTGTGGCATCATTTTTGTTTGGAAGCCTCCCCGGCACCCCCGACAGCGAGTCGCACATACGAAATGGTGCGCCCCTCCGCCAACCACATTTTCTCATAAAAAGTCTGTATCCCCGTCAGGATGTCGGCACACGGCTGCGCATACACATCCTCCACATCCTCAAGCACTTGCCACCCCGCCAACGGAGCCGTTTCCAACACATACGCATACAACATCCGACTGTCCGTTTTCAAATTCAGGACACCTCCCTCCGCCGGCAACACCGCGCGGTAATAGCCCACGAAACGCGGTGACACCAAACGCCGGCGCTCACTCTTGGGCTGCGGGTCGGGAAATGTGACCCATATCTCACTCACCTCGCCCGGCGCAAAGTAATAACCGATATTATCGATGGGAATACGAAGAAAAGCCACATTCTGCAACCCTTCCTCCAAAGCATCCTTGCAACCGCGCCACAAGCGAGCCCCTTTGCGATCCACTCCGATGTAGTTCACATCCGGATTGCGGCGGGCCAACGCTAACGTGTAGTCGCCCTTGCCACAACCCAACTCCACCACAATGGGATTGTCGTTGTGGAAATAGTCCCTACCCCACTGCCCTTTCAGCGGAAACGGAATCCCCTGACGATCATAGTTTGTATGCTGGAACAGATTGCCGAAAGTCTCATTTTCGGCGAAACGTGCTAATTTGTGCTTTGACATGTTATTTTGAATTTTAGGATTGAATTGTAGAAGTTAATAATCAAAAACTATGAACTTTGACATTGAACCATATTACCCGTTACTTTCACACTTTTATACTCTCAAACCTTATGAACTTCGAACCCCTTCCCCACTCTCTATCATGTTCCGGTACACGCCACCACGCGCAAGCAATTCCTCGTGCGTGCCTGTTTCCACCACGCGACCGTTATCCAGGACGATAATCTTGTCAGCATGGCGGATGGTACTGAGCCTGTGTGCAACCACCAGCACAGTGCGATCCTTCATCACGCGGTCAAGGGCCTCCTGCACACTCTTTTCCGACTCGGTATCCATGGCCGAAGTGGCCTCATCCAAGATCAGGATAGGCGAGTTGCGCACCACGGCACGCGCAATGCTGATGCGTTGCCGCTGCCCGCCCGAGAGATTGAGCCCGCGGTCGCCGATGGCATGTTGCAACCCGTTGGGAAGCGTAAAGACAAAATCCCCCAGATTGGCCACCTCCAACGCCCGCATCACATCCTCTTCCGGAATGTCCATCCGACCCATCGTCACGTTACGATAAAGCGTATCATTGAACAAGACAACATCCTGCGACACCAAGGCGAACAAAGAGCGATAGTCCTGCAGCCGGTACTCCCGGATGTCAATTCCATCCAACAGGATCCGTCCGTCTGTCGGATCGTAAAAGCGCTCCACAAGATCGGTCAGCGTGCTCTTGCCGGCTCCGGAGGCTCCCACCAACGCCACCATCTCGCCACGCCGGATCTGAAAGTTCACATCCCGGATTACGGGATTCTCCCCGTACGAGAAGGTCAGATGATCAAAGCGCAGAGATTCGCGGAAGGTGTCAACAGCTATTGGATTTACCGCCTCCGGAATCTGCTCGTCTGCATTGAGCAATTCACGCACGCGATCCAATGCGGCCAAGCCGCGACGATAATTGGCCCCTGCCGTGGAAAGCGACTTCAACGGTTCAATCACCTGGGTGAACATCGCTATATAGGTGATGAACATCTCTGCGGTCAAGTCCATCTTATGCGCCAACACCATATTACCACCCACCACTAAAACAATCATCACAATAGTCACCCCCAAGAACTCGCTCAGTGGGGAAGCCAAATCGGTGCGCCGGTATATGCGTGTCTGAACATCGGTAAAATCATCGTTCAACCGATCGAATACAGCTTTTGCATTCCGTTGAGCATTGAAACTTTTTATGATACGCAAACCGCCAACACTCTCCTCCACATGCGAGAGCATCGAGCCAAGTCGTTCCTTCGAGGCACGCGTCTGCCTGCGAAGCCGTTTTGATACCCGGCTGATGATGAAGAATGCCAAAGGCATCAGCAACAAGGAGAAAACGGTGAGCGGAGCGTTAATCATAAAAAGCGCCACAAGAAAAATAAGCAGGGTCACCGGATCCGTCATGAAAGAACGCAACGAAGTGAGCGTGGTATGCTCCACCTCCTGAGTGTCGTTCACAGCACGGGAAACAACATCCCCGCGCTGGCGAGAAGCGAAAAAGCCCAACGGCAGATTCAGGATCTTGTCATACACCTCATTGCGGAGAGTCATCAGCAGATGGCTGCGCATGGAAGCCATCACCCATTGCGACGCATATGCGAAGAAATCTTTCAGAAAATACAGCAGCAAAGCAAATAGCAGTAACCCGAAAAGGGGCAACGTCCCCGAATCGAAATGCAACCATGGGAGCAGACGATTCATGAAAAAGGAGGTTACAGGACTGAGGTCATGCATAGAGACATGAAAGAGTATCTTGCAAAAAGGCTCAATCAGAAGGAAAACCAGAATGGTGAGCAGAACGGAACATAGGTTTAGCAGAAAAACAACAAACAACCGTCCGGGATACCGGCGGAAGAGCGAAAGCATGAAGTTGTTGTTTTTCATATTATGGGTAAAAAAAAGGGAGTTGTGTGTTAAGGCACAACTCCCTTAAAAGTATGATGAATTACATTATCTGGTCACAACGAGTTTCTTGGAGACCTTAGCATCACCACTCTGAACCGTGAGGAAGTACACACCAGGTGTGAGATCAGCCGTGGTACGAGAGTAGATGAAGGAAGCACCCTTCGTCGTGGAGACAGTCTCCTCGGAGACAACCTTACCGGCCAGCGTCACAATTCTGACGACTGCAGCACCCTCGAAGCCTTCGATGTTAGCATTGACATCGCCGGAAGTCGGGTTCGGATAAACCTTAACGGTGGGTTCGTCAACCACATTGAGAATCGGTTCGGGTTCGGGCTCAACAGCCGGAGACGGCGTGTAGTGCAGATCCTCGCCAGTTACCGTGAACTTCAAGGTATCCACAACCAACTCGGTAAGAGTAGCGTTACTTGCGATAGAGTTGTAACCACCAATCGTAAGGTTACGAGCAGAATCAACATTGTAATACAAGTCACCATTCAAGTTCACACGACTTGTGGAGATGAGTCTGTACACAATCTTGTACTCACCAGCTTTCATGGCAGGAGATACTGTCTTACTAACCGGACGATTGTTCAAGAAGTGCAGATAAACATCATCGTAAATAAAGTTACCACCAGCCAGATTCTTGTTCGGGAAGTGATTACCCATTTGCAAAGTGTTAGTGTTACTAGCTTGAGCAAAGTCATATCTCGTTTCGGCGTTAGTAAGGTGAGAATTAGGACTGTAGGTCAACCACTCGATGTAGTCGGTGGACATCCACTTCTGGTAATTCACACCCATACCTTGTTCTTCTTCCTTGAAGTAAACGCCGATGGAGTCATTCGAGATAAGCTGACCATCATGATAGAAGTCGAAGGTAACGAATACCAACTCATCACCACCGGAGCACGGAGCGCTAACCATCCAAGTGTAGTTGAACTTATTAGCCATGTCTGTAGATGTAGTAGCATCCGGCAGTCTGTGCGTGGTCGTTCCGTTCACATCCTTGAAGATGAATCTCGGAGCATCGGTAGCTTCAACCGTTAAGCTATCAGACTTGTACAGCTTGGAATCCTTATCGTAAGTACCATTGATATTGTAGGTAGAGTAGCAACCATTGCCATCCTTAACACTGACCGTGAAGGTGTGAGAGCCCTCACCAGCAGATGTATAGTCATAGGTAGGAGCGGTAGCACCCACAATCGTGTCGCCATCCATGAACCACTGATAGGTCACATAGCCAGTTTCCGTCACAGAAAGCGTGGTGGAACCGGTAGCACAAACCGTGGTGTCACCAAGGATAACCGGAACAGGCAGCGTGTCAACGTGAGCGTAAGCAAACACCGTATCAGCACCGCACTCGTTCACCACGATGTAACGGATGGTAGCGTTATTGTAGCTGGTGTCGTACGGCTGACCGAAGACTAACGTCTCATCTGTCGTGGAACCAGCCTTAGTAATCGTCCAGAGAGTGGTCGTATCCTTAGCAACATTGACATAATGCATCGTCTTGGAAGCGAACGTATCGCCAGAGCAGATAGTGAACTCGCTGGTGTACAACGTATCCGTAATCTCAGGAAGTTTCGTCACAACAAGTCTCACGGCAACGCAAGTGTCATAACCGCAACGAGTAGCAGCATAGTACTTGACGTTCGTGTCTTGTGTGATAGGTGTGGTTTCAGCGACCGGCACATAATCACCGGAAGCGTTCTCCACTAACCAGCCTTGAGCCGTGATTCTGGAGGATCTGGTCGGCAGAGTAACAACCGGAACCGTCTTGACAAAGTCAATCAGCGGAGAACCAACACAGGTGTCGGTAACAACCGGTGCCGTAACCGTCGGCTTGCCTTCCACCACGATCAGGATGCTGTCAATGATGACAGACGTGTCGCAATGGTTGACAGCTCTGAAGGTAACAAATGCACTGTCAAGCTCAGCAGTAATCTTGGTGATGGCCTCATAGTCAGCCTTAGACCAATCCGTGTAGATGCCGGAGACATTCTTCTTAATGTAACCAACAACAGCAGAATCAGCAGTGTTGTAAGCATTCAATGTAACAACCTCACCACGTTTGAAGTTCGGCGTTTCATCAATGCAGTAGAGTTGATCAGCATTATTGAATGTGATGGTCGGCAGCGTATCAATGTAGAGCTCGAAGGTGAGAGACTTGTTCGTAGCCGGACAAACCGTGCTGGTAGCCGTCACCGTAGCCTCATAGATACCGTGAGAAGCCTGGACATCCGTACCCTTGATAGTATAAGTACCAGCGGTATGAATTTCGTCTGTCGTTGTAGCAACAGAATCTCTGCTTACACCCGTGATAGATGCAGGATTGAAGGTATAACCGATTTGTACATAAGTACCCTCGAAGCTATACACTTGATCATCCATAGCAGTACCGGAGCACAGCGTATCCTTGTTCGGAGAAACCGTGGTCAGTTTCACAGTGTCATAAACCATCAACTGGATAGAATCAGAGTAGTTGACACCACAACGTGTCTCAACAGAGTAACGCAGATACTTACCGTTGTAGTCCTTCGTCATCGGAGTAGTCTCGGTGAAATCAGCCCAAGAACCGCTCACATTGCTCTCCCATTTCTCCACGAGAACCGGAGCGTTCGGCGTGGTGAAGGAAGGTTTAACAAGCGTAAGAGCAGTACCCTCGCAAACCGTGTCAGCCTTAGGAGCCGTGGAGAAGTGAGCCGTATCAGCAATCGTGAAGCGGATCGTGTCAAACTTCTCGCGGTCGCAAGCGGCCACAGCAGACTCAACCTTAACGTAGATAGCGCACACAGCACCATCCGTAGCAACCTTCGGCGTAATGTCGAACTTCGTCTCTTTCACATCAGCCGTCACATTCTCGGTTGTAGCAACTTCGAAGTCGGTGGTGCTAGAAACCTGATACGTCATCACATTGGACTTGTGAACCGTAACCTTGAAGTCCATCGTGGAACCAACACAAATGGTATCAACCAAATTGAGTTTTTCTGTCACAAGGGAAGCGGTGTCGTTCACAACAACCTTAATGGTGTTGGATTCAGCAGAGCCACACTTGTTGGTCACAACGTACCAAACATTCTTATTGGAATCAGCCATTGTGAGAGCATTACCAGCAGTATAGTCATTACCATCCAGTTTCAGCACCGGAGCAATAGTAAGCGGAGCCGTCGGAGTGGTAGTAACAGAGAGTGTCAAATCAGAAGTGATGTGAATGGAATCACCAACACAATAGGTAATTGTAGCAGGAGAAAGCAAAGCGGAAGGCACCGTGTCAACCACCACCGGAACGGCGTTGGAGTAGGAGGTACCGCAGCGGTTGGTCACCTGATACTTGATGGAGTCACCATGATTGATCATATACAGCGGAGTGATAGGATCGAAATCCTCATAGTTGCCCGTACCATGTTTGATGAGCCAGCCCTCAGAGAGAACATCACCATTCTTAGCATTGTACGACGGAGCAACCAGACGTTTGAGAACATCACCAGCACAGATGCTATCCGGATTGGCAACCACGTCAACCACCGGCTTATCAACGATGTAGAACTCAACCGTCTTCTTCACAAACTGACAAGCTGATTGCAGACCAGCAGGAACTGTAGGCTCCTGGAAGGAATAGATATCAACGGAGGAGACACCCACATTGGCGGAGTCAGGCGTAATGGTATAGGTGTTGCCATTCTTAGCAACCTTGAAGTACTTGGAATCGAAGACCAGGGTATCGGTGTTACCCGGATTCACCGTGAAGGTGATATCACCCGTAGTACCCACACACAAGGAATCGAAGGTGTAGGTGAGATCCAGCTTAGCTGTATTGTAAACCGTCAGAGTCAGCTCATTGGAGTAAGAGGTACCGCAAGCGTTGGTGACAGCGTAACGGATGACACCGTTATTCATGCCATAGACAAACTTGCTGATAATCGTATCAACAGCATTCAGCTGCCATTTACCCGTGCAAGCAACACCGTTGCAGGTATAAACAGGAACCGTCAAGTCAAAGTCGGTGCTGTCGCAATACGGACTGTTGGTTGTAATATTCGGAACGATAGGCAGAGAGTCGATATTCAATGTGTAAGGTCCGTAAACCACAGTGTCGCAATTGTTCACAGCATAAGCATACACTGTTCTACCACTATCGGCGAAGTTCAAGTTAGCCGTAGGATCGAAAGCGGCATCTGCAGAGTTGTAGGCCGTACCAAACTTCCAACCATAATCGCTCGTGTATTTCACCTTGAGCATGTTGTCTGTATGAAGCGGATTGCCGTGGCAGATGTGACGCTCAATGTAATTGGCGCTAGAATCAACCGTGAGGATCGGGCTGCTGTTAACAATGATGTTGACCGTAAGGAAGCTGTCGCAACCATTAGCAGCGCCGTTGGCGAAGGTATCAACGAACGTATGATAGTTCGGACCACCTTCCACGAAGTAGAACTTATGTTCAAGACCCTTCTGATCTCTATAAGTAGTACTGTCACAAACAACCTGAGTGATCTGGTGATTTGCAACCGGCTTGATATTGACATTCATATAGTCGTGAGCGATACAACCATTGTGGTCAACCAAGTTCACGCAGTAGGAAATCTCCGTCGGGGCGGTATAGGTGTTAGCCGGGACATCGACATGGGTACCAGAAACGTAAACAGGCTGTGTCCAGAAGATGGAATCGTAATCAGCAATCGGATTGGTTACACCAACAACGTAATCATTGTTCTCGCAGTTATAGGCAACGCCATGGCTCGGAACAGAAATACGTGCAGGATTCTCGAAATAGAAGTGGACAACCGGGGTCGTGTCAATGGTGACAGCAATCGTCTTGGTCGTCACACAACCGGTGGCGAGACTGGTCACTTCAACTGTATATTCGCAGTGGAGACGCTCAGCAGAGGTGATAACATCAACACAACTGGAATCTGAGAGAACTGTCCACGGGAAGCAGTTGCAAGACCACAGATAGCCATAACCAAGCGTGTCGCTTGCAACCTGGGCGCTTACTTCAGCACACAGCTTAGCATCGGAATTCGGACAGAAGTTATATTCGCTAACGTTATTGTAGCCACTGGAGATAATCGTATCAATAATCGGAGCATTAGCGCTAACCGTGTTGATAGAGGCTGTGAAAGGGCCATAGACACATTCGGTAGAGGTTTCTTTCACCCAGATGTAATAAACATCCGCACCAAGCTGCTCGTAAACCGTGTCGCTGGTATAGTTCAGCGAAGCAAGATCAACGGAAGCATTCGTATCCATAGCGAAGAGATAGGTCGGTGTCGGCACATCACTCGTCACACTGTCGGAAGAAAGGCCGATAGCACCATTGAACGGAGCAACACAGAAATCGTTGTCCTTGATGCTCGGATTAATCGTAACGTTGTAGTCTTTCTTGTTGACCGTGATCTTCAGCGGACCAGCAACAGGATAAGTACAGTTGGTCGTGGTATCCCAGATGAGGACCTCGTGGTCGCCTTCTTTCAAACCATCGAAAACATTACTGATCTGGTAAGCACCACCATCAATCTTGTAACGATAAACACCGTCGATGTTCGGGTTAACCATGTTCACCGTAACCGTACCGTTGTAAGGAGCAACGCAGCGGTCATTGTCGGTGGAGTCAGCCGTAACCGTGATGTCATCGTGGTGCAGAAGCACGCTGATGGTATCAGAAGCCGTACACTTGGTAATCGTATCGTTCACCACCACTTTGTAGAGCATGTCTTTCAAGTGGTACATGGTGTAGGAGTCAGGATTGAAGTAGTTCACATCGATCTGAGCACCGGCATTGTCATAGAAGGAGTAGGTGTAATGACGAGCCTGCGGTTTTTCAACCACGATGGTACCGTTACCCGGATGTTCAAACGTAGGAACACACATTGTGTTCGGAGTCTGTGAAAGCTCAAGTTCATAGATGTGAGCGCTATCAGCCACGGTAACCGTACCCTCGGCAGAAACACAACCCTTGCTGCTAATCACATAATAGGTGTAGGTGCCGCTGTCCAAGCTGTTGAAGGTCGGAGTAATGCTGCTCATAGTGTCAGGCATAGCGGAAACCAAATAGTAGGTAACGTCAGTCAGAGAAGAGGTGATCGTAACGGAACCGTTCTTCTCAGGTTTACAGTTGTAGTTAGCAGCCGTAGCAGCAACCGTAGCGGTCGGGATAATCGGAGTATGGTTAATCGTAACATTCGCTGTATCCGTACAACCAGTCAACGTGTTGTAAGCAGCCAATTTGTAATCACCATCCTTAAGACCTGTGATTGTGGTGGTCGTACCATAAACACTGTCAGCGGCAAACAGCGTGTAAGCGCAGTTGGCTTCCGGAGTGATGGTCACAGTACCATCATGAATCGTATCTGTACAATAGGTGTTAGCCGTAGTGTTGAATTTGATAACCGGCTTGGTCGTGATGTCGCTAACAGAAATGGTCTTCTGACCAGGGCACTGCGTAGCATTGTTGACAACACTGATAATGTAATCGCCATCATGCAGGTTAACAAACACATTGGCAGGCGTATTCGTGTTGATTGCACCATTGATGAAGAAGGTGAAATCAGAGGTGGAGAGGTTGGTCACTGTGATGGAACCAGTACCGGTGAAGGTAGCGTTATCACAAACAATGTCGCCAACCATGTCGTACTTAATCGTATCATATCTTGCTCTTGCGTCTTCAACGGTAACCGTATCTTCGCGGAAGCAACCTGTAGCAATGTTGTATTTCACAATATTATACTTACCGGCATCCAAATTGCCTTGGGTACCTGTAATAGCCTGGTTGGAAACATTGCAGATATAATAGTTATAACCATTTGCAGCATTGATGGTAATGGAACCGTCATAGGTGGTGCAGCTGGTACGCGGAGAGGTGGTGTATTCACCCGCAGCAATCGTAAGGGCAGCGGCTTCATCCAAAATAGTCCAAAGAGTGTCGCTTTCACAACCCGTGGCATTGTCACGGACACGGATAGTGTAGGTACCGGCAGCAAGTCCAGTATAAGAATGGCCGGAAGTCGGAAGGATTTCCGTGTTACCTTGCAGCAGCTTGTAGGTATAATGGTTATCATCCGTGTTGGTCAGAGAAATCGTACCATTCACCGTCGGAGGAGTAGCAATGGAAACGCAAGTAGGAAGCGTAGCCGTGCAAACCGTATTGTTCGTGGAGACGAAGGTAGCCTTGGCCGGATTGACAATATTGGAAGTAACCTCGAAGGTGTAATCCTTGGCGCAACCAAGATCTGACGTCACCGTCATGATATGGCTGTTAGCATCAATCAGGTTAACAAACTTGATAACGTTCGTACCATCATACGTGTAAACAGAATCGCCAATCTGATAGGTGTAGCCGTTGATCGGGTTGGTCACCGTGATGGAACCGTTCGGCGTGATGGCCAGATCGCAAACCGTGTTAGGAACAGAATCAACCAACGGTCTGGCAGGATCCTGCGTGGTCGTAGGAACATTGATACCAGCGAACTGCTGACTACAAGCGGTAACCGTGGAAACGATAGCCAATGTGTAGTCACCACCATTCAATTGACCGAACGTCAAGTCGCTGCCATTACCGGTCAGCGTGACATTATTCAAAGTATATTCAAAATCAGGATTGGAGTTTTGGATAGTGATAGCACCGTTCGGAGCCACACAGCTCGTCTTAGGCGTGGTGACGTAAGAAGGAAGTTCCGGAAGTTTCGTGCTGTCAGCCACAATCGTGTTGTAGATGCTGTACGGACAATATTTGTCGGAAACAACCTGGATGAGGTAGTCACCATTACGCAGACCTTCATATTTCAGGACACCAGAGGTGTAAACACGCTCGGAATTCGGAACATTGATGATCTCATAGGTGTAGTTCACTTGAGGATTGTTAACCGTGATGGTACCATCGTAAGGATCAGCACAACGATAGTTGGCCGTACCCGTGGCTGTGGACAGAATCATATTGTTCACAGAATCCACCACGATGGTGGCAGCATTCATAGTCTCACAATCATGATTAGACTTCAAGTCAATGTCGTATGTACCGTTGTTAAGGCCAGTATAAACATAGTTGGCGTCACGCCAAGTGGTATCAGTGGAGAGTTTGTATTGGTAACCCGGCGTGATGTTCGTCACAGAAATCGTACCATTGAACTCGTTATTCACATTGTATGCATTCTTACAGAACTCGTTCGGAGTGGAAGCGAGCGTTACATCAGCAGCTGCCGGCAACGGATAAACCGTAATGTTAACAGACTTGGTAGCCTCGCAGTCAAGAGAATCCACAACAGAAAGCTGATACGTATGAACACCAGCTGTGGTCGGGGTAACCGTCAGGACAGCGTCGGTACCAAGAGTATTGGAACCTTCCGTCCAAGTATATCTGGGAGTACCCAAAACATTGGTGGTGCTCGGTGTAAGAGTTGCAGAGCCATTCAAACAGAATGCAGTGTCATCAACAACAGCAATATTAGTAATTGCAATATTGTCAGAAGGCAATTTAGCCGTGATGTTGAAAGTGCTTGAATTGCCACAATGGTCTGTGAGAGTAATCGTGACGACCTTGTTCTCGGTAATTTCCGTACCGGCAACAGGAGTCTGCGTCAGCGTCATCGTACCAACCTTGTAGCAGTTGTCAGAAACATTATTATTGTTGAAGAGCGGGATCATGTCAGGAACAAAGAACTTACAACCCGGCTGACGGATCAGCGTGGTGTCGCTGATAATAGCGGAAGCATCCACAACAGGAGCGGTGGTGTCAACCACGTTGAACGGGAATTCAGCTTCAGCCACACAACCCTTGATGTTCGTAACTTTCACATGCGGATAGTACGTGTAGTTACAGCTGTCAGGCAGGATGTAAACACCCGTCGTATCATTGTGAGAATAGATATTCACACTTTCGCCAGACCACTCATAGGTAACACTGTTGTCACCCGGGATTCTGCCAACGGCAACAGCCTCAACGGTCAGCACACCGTAGTTCGGGCAAAGCGGGAAGGTGGCACCATTACGGATATCTTCGTGGATATAAACGGTAGGCAGGTTCCAAACATGAACAGGATCAGAGGAATCTTTTGCAACACAACCATATTTGTCGGTAACCGTAATCGTGTAAACGAAGTTCGTGTCAGGCAGAGCCGGAATACCGAGAGCATTCTGCCAGGTATGGTGGATAATCGTACCGTCGTTCGGTCTGCCCGTCCACAAGAAGGAGTACGGAGCATGGTTGTAACCGGCGATAGAATCCGTAGAGAAACTCAAATTAACCGTATCATAGAGACAGAGCTCATTTCTGTCGATAGAAACAGAACCATGTTTGATGTACATCGGTTCAGGACGCACCAGCGTAGCGATATGCACCTTATTGGACTTGTTACCGCATCTGTCAGAAATCTGGGCATAGATATTAACAGTAAGGGAGTCGGCGAAGATGTCGGTATTGGCGGATGCGAGGTCGGTGTTCATACCATTGAAGAACTTAACGGAAGCAACCAGCTCGGTATCCGGTGTGCAGTTGTCGCTGACATTACCCTTCACCAAGTTGACGAAGACAGTGTCATCCGGCATGATGTACGTACAATTCATAGCCGGAACAGGATCCACCTGAGAAGGCGTGACCGTCAGTGTAGGTCTTGTCGTATCCGTCACCGTATAAGTCTCAACATAGGTGGCGGTGTTGCCACAGTGGTCAGAAACCGTATAAGTACGGGTGAGCGTGGAGGTGCAAAGACCTGCGTTAATAACATCAGAGTGGGAAACGCTGGTTTCCAGTTTACCGCAAGCATCGGTAACGGTGATACCGGCACCGGAGGTGAGGGCGGCAAGCGTGGTGTAAGCGGCAGGAACGATCACCGTGTTGCAACCATAGAGGTTGAAAGACTTCGCAGTTGTGGAGACAACCGGCTTAACGGAATCTTTCACATTCACAACAGCCGTATCGGTGTTGGACTTACAACCATTACCGTCGGTCACATAAACCATACCTTTGTAAATCTTGCCCGTGCAATCGTTATCGCTCGTATTGATGGTGTTGGTATTGGTAGTAACGGAAGTGTTCACATCACCAGACCAAGTATAGGTATAAGTAGCTTTGGACTCAGTGGTCAGGCTGGCGGTCAGATTCACAGACACGCCCGGACATACTGTAGATGTCTTCGGAGCCACAGCCAAAACAGGATATTTGTAGAAATCGAAGGTGAAGGCCAGTTTCTGGTCAGAAATACAGGTCGTGGTCGGATTGTAGGAAGCCACATAGTATTTCACCGTCTTATATTCATTGCCAGTCGGTTTAATGGAGTTCAAATCCACCGTGTAGCTGTTGGCGGTATCCAGAGGATTGCCGGCTTCGTCGAACCAAACACAGACAGCACCCGTAGGAGCGGTGGCGGTCAACGGATAGGTAGCAGGAATGTCCTCATTCAAACAGTAGGATTTGGAAGTCGTGGCCGGAAGAGTCGGCTGAGCAGGGATAGGATAGATGGTGATGGTAACATCAGCCGTGGTGTTACAAGTGACAACAACGACATTGTTAACCTTGTGGTCTTCACCAACCGTAACCGAATAGATGCTGTCGCCAGCAGCCGTCGGCGTAATCTTGAGAACGTTAGCGGTACCCAGCGTGGTGGTATTGCCTTTCTTCACCCAAGCATAGCTGTCGAAACCAGCCGTGGCGGTCAGCGTGAACTCAGTACCCAGACAAGCAGCCGTAGGATTGGCGGCAACCGTTACAACAGGGTTGTCATAAACGGTAACCGTGACGATGTCGAAACTGTCTTTCGAGAAGCAGCCCGTCAGTGTGTCATTCTGATAGACATAGAATGTCTGGACACCTGCGGCGGTCGTGGACGGGATCAGGGCAGCGCCCGAGATTTCCGGGTTGAAGGTGTTGTCCATAGCCCAGTGCAGTTTGCAATCCTGAGCAGGAGTCACATTCTCGTCAACCGACGTGGCCGTCGAGCCAACGCAGTAATAGTAATTCGGGGTTCCGATGGTCGGCTTGCCCGGGATTTGATGTACTATATATGTTAATGTATCAACCGGACCTTCGCACCATACGGAGTCTTCATTGAAGTTCGCATACAAGTTCACCTGACGCATGAAGAACGTATAAGTACCAACCGTGTTCACTGGGGTGGGAACCACCGCCTTGAAAGAATCAGGGTGATTGGTCGTGGCCCATTGAATTTCTTTATAGGTGAGGCCATCGGCATCGGGAGTGGCGAAGTGGGCATAGCCTTCCAAGTCTGCTTGGGTAAGGTTGCCGCCGAAGCAGTTCTCCACCGTGTCGAGATCGTTGCCGCTGGCATCAAGGAAAGCAGCCACCGGGTTGGTGCGCACATAGAGGTGCAGGGTGTCGATAGCTGTCACGCTGCAGTGACCACCACAAAGGGTATCGATGAAAGCAACAACATAGTCGCCCGTGGCGTCGAAGGTCATGGCAGGTTTGCCATATTCAAAGGTGCCGCCGTCGCAAATCTCTTTGTCGAAGGCACCATAGTTATTGAAAGGAGCAATAGAGTCCGTAGCAACGATACGGCCGGGGGTACTCATGTGACCACCGATGTATTTGTCTTGGTTCTGATTCCAGTAGAGGTTTGTCCAATCAGAACCACCAGTACGTTCGCGGATGCTAATCACCAAGGAGTAATCACCAACTTGCTTCCAGTTGATGATGATAATATTTTCAGTTTGCTCAAAGAATTCTGCATTCAAATAGTCGAGATGTTGGGAATAGATACCTGTATAGCCGCCGGCATACTGGTAATCATTCGAGTAGGAAAAAGTAGTGTCAGGAGACATGGCACCAGGATAGCCTTCCTTGCAAGATGCCGTCTGGCTTTGGGCGTTATAGCACGGCACACCTTGCACAGGAATACCATGTCCATCCAACACCTGACCACCAAGCCACGGAATCTGAACTCCCGGACCAGGTTGGTTGAGGCGGTTGTAGAACGTGTAGATGCTGAAGTCCGCATAATCGGACAAATTGCCGTTCACCAACTGGCCGTCGCGATACACTTTCCAGTCAATAGACAGCTTGTCAATGTTACAGCTGTTGATGAAATGGATTTTGTACACGTCCGTCTGGGTGTAGTAACCAGAGTTCACGGGGTTCATGGCGTTGTTCAACACCAACTGCCCTCCAGGGACGTTCGCGATGCCTGTCAGTGTGTCTGGATTCATGTTCTCCAGCCATACGCAGCAAGGCGACTGCGCCCGGGCAACAAAGCCCGCCAGCGTCAGTAAGATGCTTAAGAAGCAAATTGATAATAGTTTTTTCATACTTTTATTTTTTGATTGTTATTAATTATTATTATTTCTCTTCTTTATACTCAATCTTTTATAGTACTATACACTACTATACATTTCACTAAAATTTCAACTTGCAAAAATACATTTTTTTTGATTACTTATCTCTCCTGTATTTTTTTTTTTGAATTTTTTTCAGCGAATTTCAGCGCAAACCCGTCGCATTCACGCGGCTTTTGCACTGGAATTGTTGCAAAATCAGATGTTATATTACTATAAATCACTACCTTACATATTAAACACTCTTTTGGTTTATAAACATATTATCATGAACTTTTTACCTTGTTTTTTTTGAAATGTTACACAGAAAAAAAGGGAACGCCCCTTAAAATCGGACATTCCCCTATAGGATATACCGCCTACGTGGCAAGTTTTAACGGCTGATGATTCGGAATTCGGTACGCCGGTTGGCCGCCCTACCCTCTTCGGTGGCATTGTCGGCGATGGGTTTGCGCTTGCCGTAGCCATGGTACTCCAACCGGTCAGCAGAAATCCCCTTCCCCACCAAATAGTCATACACCGCCTTGGCACGGTTCTGGGAGAGACGGTCGTTGTACTCGTCCGAGCCCTGGTCATCCGTGTGTCCGCCAATCTCGATCTTCACCTTATGATGGTTGAGGTAGTCCACCAGACGGTCCAGTTCCTCAAACGACTCTTTCTTCAATGTACTCTCGTTGAAGTCAAAGAAGATGTTCTTCAACACCACCGTAGTGCCCACATCGGCACGCTGCAATACAATATCTTTTATATAAGGCTCCAACTCGGTGTAGGATTTCTCCACCTGGAAGTTCTCGGAATAAAACGGATAATTCGGATTGGATACATTGAGCATAACATTGCTGCCCGTGTGGATGCAAGCCAGGAAGGCGCCTGTCTCGGCATCCGAAGCGGTATGTGTCAGCACCTGGCGCGTACTCAGATCCACCATCTCGATGTCTGCCGTAAGCGGGAGTCCGCTTTCAGCATCCCGCACCACCCCCTTGATGTAGGTAACCGGGTTGGGACGCAAACTTTCAGCCAACTCGAAACTATAGAGGTCAAGTCCGCCGAAGCCGCCCTCTTTATCAGAGGAAATATAGGCCATCGAGCCGGCTGCATCAATAAAGATATTGATCTCATCCGCCGGTGTGTTAATGGGATAACCCATATTCTGGGGCTCGCTCCACGTGCCATCCGGCTGTAGTGTGGAATAGTAGATGTCGTAGCCGCCCATGCCCACTCTTCCGTTCGAGGCGAAATAGAGTGTGCGTCCGTCACTGTGGATGAACGGGGCGGCATCATCACCCGGCGTATTGATGGTGGCTCCAAGATTTTCGGGCGCGGTAAAAGCTCCCTCTGCTGTCATCGTCGTCTTCCAAATATCCATCCCCCCGTAGCCGCCCGACCGGTTGGACACGAAATAGATCGTATGCCCATCAGTCGCTATCGTGGGTTGGCTTTCCCAGGCGTTCGTGTTCACTGGAGCACCGAAATTGCGGGGGCGCGACCATTTGTCGCCCATCTTTTTCGACCAATAGAGGTCGCAACTGCCCATCCCGAAATCCGCATCACACATGGTATAAAGCAGATACACCCCATCAGGGGAGATTGTCTGTGCCCCCTCATTGTACCCGGTCTTGATCGGAGAGGCAAAAGGTGTGCGCGAAAGCCACTCTCCCCCCTTCTGATCACAATAGTACAAATCCTCCTCATTCAAACAGAAAGCGCATACCGTCTTGGAGTCCTTCGGGCGTTTCACCGTGAAGACCAACCGGCTATTATCTGCCGTGAGCGCCGCCAGCGACTCATCCCACTCCGAATTGACACTGCCGCCCAAATTCTGCAACTGGAACGGCACCGGATGTTTCATCGCCTCAATGGCAAAACGGCAGTTGGCGATGCCCTTCTGGGCATCCGTCAGCACCTCCGTATATTGAAGTCCACGCTGCATGAAGATCTCATAGTTGCCCAATGCCGACTCATAATGTCCGCACTTGGCCCCTTCTGTAGCTGCAATATAATACAAAAGCGGATCCGGATTCCCAATCAAATCAATGGCGTGGATATAACAGGCTTCTGCCGAATCCGACCTCAAGGTGAAATTATACAGATCCCCCAACAGGATATAAGTGTCAGGATAAAGCGGGTCTTTTGACCTTGCTTGTGTCAGCAAGGCGAATGCTTTGTCAAAATCATGGGCGTTAATGGACGTTTTCGCTTTCTCGCATAACGCAGCCGCCTTTCCTGGTTTTTGAGCATAGGAATTAACGGGAAATAGAAATAATCCGTACAATAATATTATATATACTATTTTATAATACATTTACAAAATGGTATTATGAACGTTCTTGATTTTTCGCCTGCTGCCAATATGCCTCCATCTCCTCCAACGAAAGCTCGGTAATCCGCCGGCCTTCCGACTTTGCCTTCTCTTCAATATAGTTAAAACGAGAAATGAATTTCTTGTTGGTTTTCTCCAAGGCATCATCAGGATTCACATGGATAAAACGAGCATAATTGACAATAGAGAACAGCACATCACCCAATTCATCTTCTTTCTTGTCGGAATCATTATCCACTTCGGCCTTCAATTCAGCAAGTTCTTCTTGCACCTTATTCCAAACCTCCTGTGAATCAGACCAATCGAAACCTACGCCGTTAGCTTTTTCCTGTATGCGGTATGCTTTGACCAGAGAAGGAACACTTTTGGGAACCCCACCGAGCACGGTACGATTCCCCTCCTTCTGCAATTTGATCTTTTCCCAATTCTCATGTACCTGCTGCGCATCCTGTGCTGTTTCCGTGCCATAGATATGCGGATGACGGCGGATCAACTTCTCGCAGATCTGATTTAAGACAGCTGTAATGTCGAAAAGTCCTTTTTCGGATGCGATTTTAGCATAGAAAACAATATGCAACATAATATCTCCCAACTCCTTACACATATCGTCCGCATTCTGGTCCACAATCGCCTCCGACAGTTCATACGTTTCCTCGATGGTGAGGCAACGCAACGTTTCGAAGGTCTGCTTGCTATCCCACGGACACTTTTCACGGAGTTCATCCATGATGTCTAACAGGCGCTGGAAAGCTTCCAATCGTTTATCCATAGTATAAAAACGGGCAAAAGATTAATACGAACGGGCAAAGAGTACCCTTTGTTTCGACGGTTTGCCCGTCAGGATGCATTTGCCCTCCTCCAACGGATTGTTGAACGGGATGCATCGGATGGTGGCTTTCGTCAACTCCTTGATTTTGGCTTCCGTCTCAGCAGTTCCGTCCCAATGGGCATAGATAAAGCCCGGGTGATTGTCGAGCAGATCCACGAATTCGTCCCACGTATCCGCCTTACGGGTATTTTCCTCACGGAATTTCAACGCCTTTTGGAACAGATTCTGCTGGATGTCCTTCAGGAGCTGCTGCACATGTTCGACCAAGCCGTCGAAGGAAACCTGTTCTTTCGCGAGCGTGTCACGGCGGGCAACTTCTGCCTCATTGTTCTCCAAATCGCGCGGGCCCACAGCGATGCGCACTGGCACACCCTTCAACTCATACTCATTGAATTTCCATCCGGAGCGCTTAGTGTCGTCATCATCGAATTTGACAGAGATACGGAGAGCCTTCAGTTGTTCAATCAGCGGTTTCACCTTTTCGGCAATCGCCTGACGTTGTTCCTCACTCTTATAAATCGGGACGATAACTACTTGTATAGGAGCAAGATTCGGAGGAAGCACCAGACCGTTGTCATCCGAATGGGTCATAATCAGGGCTCCGATAAGACGGGTGGAAACGCCCCACGAGGTAGCCCACACATATTCCAACTGGTTCTCTTTGTTCAGATATTTCACATCGAAAGCCTTGGCAAAATTCTGTCCGAGGAAGTGGGACGTTCCGGCCTGCAACGCCTTGCCATCCTGCATCAACGCCTCGATGCAATAGGTGTCAATGGCGCCCGCGAAGCGCTCGTTCGGCGATTTCACGCCCTTTACGACGGGGATTGCCATGAAATTCTCCACAAAATCGGCATATACATGCAACATCCGCTCCGTTTCCTCCACCGCTTCCTCGCGGGTGGCGTGTGCGGTATGACCTTCCTGCCAAAGGAACTCGGCCGTTCTCAAGAACAGACGGGTACGCATTTCCCAACGGACCACGTTGGCCCACTGGTTGCACAAAATAGGCAGATCGCGATAGGAATGAATCCAATCCTTATAGGTATCCCAGATGATGGTTTCCGAAGTGGGGCGCACAATCAGTTCCTCCTCCAGTTTGGCCTCGGGATCCACCACCACACCACCGCCGTTCGGGTCGTTCTTCAGACGGTAATGAGTGACCACAGCGCACTCCTTGGCGAAACCTTCCACATGACTGGCCTCACGGCTGAAGAAGGATTTCGGGATGAAAATCGGGAAATAGGCATTGGTATGGCCCGTTTCCTTGAACATTCCGTCCAAAGTGGACTGGATCTTCTCCCAAATCGCATATCCGTACGGTTTTATCACCATACAACCTCTCACAGAGGAATTTTCAGCCAGATCAGCTTTCTTTACAATATCATTGTACCATTGTGAATAACTCTCTTCTCGAGTCGAAAAACTTTTTGCCATTATTTTTAGTATTAGAATTAACTTTTTAGTATTTTTGCCGTCAATGAAAAGTTTTGCAAAAATACGAAAATAAAAAGATATAGGAGGTTATTATGAGAAAACTATTTTCCATTGTCCTTGGATGTGCAATTGTCTTGCTCACAGCATGTTCAACAAGTTCGCTCGCTTATTACGACGACATCTACACCACATCCTCTGATGCGCAATACAGCACATCTGCCCCCGCAACCACCAAAAGCGCTCCTGCGGAATTACAGCCCGACTCTATCGTTTACGAGTATGATGAGAACGGGAATCTGCTTGACACCAAGACCTATTATCCCGGCCAAACAAATCCGAAAGTCACCTATTACGAGGTGCCTGTAGAGGAGAGTTCGTACGCAGTCACCGACTATGATGACGACTGCTACGACTACTATTACACCTCCCGTTTGCGCCGTTTCCACACAAATCTTTATTGTAACTACGGCTACTATGACCCTTACTTTACCAACCTTTATTGGTATGACAGCTATCCAGGAAACTGGGGATTAAGTATTTACATGGGTTACAACTGGTGGTGGCCAAGCTACTACTATCGTCCTTATTATTATGATTATGGATGGTATCACTACGGATTCCATTACGGATGGGGCTGGCATCATCCCTACGGATGCTGGGATTATGGCTACCACCCTTGGCACAATCCACACCATTATTATGCGTCCGACTATTGGCATAACCATTTAGACCCCAACCATTCCTATTATTATGGTCACCGAAACAGCATTGGACCTTCCGTAGGCAATCCCGGACGTGAGGACAGACCTGAAGGCTTCGGTCTGGCTGGCAACAACGACAACAACAACCACTATTCCGTCACCTCAACGGCTCCTTCATTCAACCAGCGCTACGACAACATCGCAGCCCAATATAGCACACGCGGCGGTGGCGGCGGTTCGTCTTCGGCAACCCCATCTGCTCCAACAAGCAGACCCACAACACCTTCCATGATCAACAATCGCGTATCCACACAGAATGTCGAGAAGCCGTCCAACAGCAATATGATGCGCGAGAACCAATCAATGCCAGCCACAAGCTCCGTCACAAGACCTGCTGCAAACTCCCGCACCGAGGTTCCCAGCACAATTCGAACCAACACAACGACACATATAGAATCCAACGGTGCAAGTCGCACAAACACTACCACAAACATTAACAGCAGTTCCACCAAATCTCCCACGATTATCAACCGGACTGTTCCTTCCCAACCGACGGCACGGCCAGCCAACAACACAGGCACAACAACCACCCCCAGCCGTACCACGACCACCTCTCCTTCCAACTCACAGCAACGCTACAACTCCACCCCCTCAAGAAGCACGACCACTCCGAGCAGCAGCTCAAGACCCGCTTCCTCTTCTTCCGCAAGACCCTCTTATTCAGGAAGTTCTAATACCTCTCGTCCTACTACTACACCTTCCAGCTCCAGCAGCCGGTCGTCCTACAGCACACCTTCCCGCAGTTCCTACTCTGGCAGCAGCTCTCCATCCAGAAGTTCCTATTCAAGTGGGAGTTCCTCTTCCCGTAGCTCCTATTCCGGCAGCAGCTCCTCTTCCAGAAGTTCCTACTCCGGCAGTTCTTCCCGTAGTTCCTATTCTGGTAGCAGTTCCTCTTCCAGAAGTTCCTACTCCGGCAGCTCATCCCACAGTTCCAGTAGCAGTTCCTCCTCGCACAGCAGTGGCTCGTATGGTGGAGGCAGAAGATAAATAATGAAGTAAAAAAACACAAAACAATGAAAAAGATAATCGGCATTTTCGTTTTGACTGCATTTTGTGCATTTTCCTTTGCGCAAGGCGATTACGAGGCTTTCCGTTTCACCCAGACGGACATTTCCGGCACGGCGCGATTCATGGGTGCGGGCGGTGCCTTCAGCACCACCGGCGGTGAATTTTCCGCCCTCAGCCTTAACCCTGCCGCCATCGGCCTGTACAAACGCCATGAGGTGACCATAACCCCCATGTCGCTGGCTTTCTCGAAAAGCACTTCACAGTATTACGGCAACGGCAACTATGCAAGAAACACCAAATACACGGTACCCGAGTGCGGATTGGTGATCACCAGCGCCATTGATAATTCCAATTGGAAAAATTGGCAATTCGGTTTCGGATACAACCGCATCATGGATTACAACAACACGTTCCGCGCCGATGCGCAACACGTGAACAATTCTATAGTGAACGCCATCCTGCGCCACGCCCAAGGCATCCCCTACACGGCACTTGCCGGCGATGCAGGACTGTTCTGGAGCACCTGGGCAATTGACACATTCCCCAACCAACCCGACCATTATTACAGTCCGTTTGAAAACAACGAACTGAATCACAGTGCTTTAATAGAACAATTCGGTGCCATTGACGAAATCTCTATCTCCTTTGGAGGCAATTACCAAGACAAATTGTATATCGGAGGCAGCCTGGGCATCCCTATCATTGACTACAAAGAGCGTATCACCTATTCGGAAGCCTTGTCCAATGATCCTGGTGTGGGTGATTATCTGACATCCTTCCAAACAGTGGCCACTCAGCGTGATGCGGGAGGCGGTATCAACCTCAAATTAGGCATCATTTACCAGCCGCTTAGTTTCCTCCGCATTGGCGCCGGATTCCAAACCCCGACCTATTTTTGGAAAATCAAAGACACGTATGACCGCGAGATGCTGGCACAATACTTTGACGGCACGAACTCCAAGACATGGTCCTACACCAATCGGAACAATTTCCAGCTCACCACGCCTTTGAAGTTCAACATTGGAGCCACCTTCCTCATCAAGAAGCGCGCATTCATCTCCGCCGAATATAATTTCTGCGATTTCGGCATGGCCAATCTCTATTCCAACGAATACAACTACACAACGGAGAATCAAGCAATTACTGACAAATACGGTATCTGTCACACATTGCGCGTGGGTGCAGAGGTCAACCTTGCCCCGCAGTTCGCCCTGCGTGCCGGATACAACTTCAAGAGCAGTCCTTACAAGCTCACCACCGGCCCGTATAACGGCTCTGCCCACTACGCTTCTGTCGGACTGGGATTCAAGTCCAAATACTTCTTCGCTGATCTTGCTTACGTGCTGAAACTCAGCAAAGACAGTTTCTGGCTTTACGACAGCAACGACCCCGCGGCCAGCGCCGTGGAGTATGAAAACACCACCCATAGAATTGTGGCCACCATCGGCTGTAAATTCTAATTTTTCATGAAAAGATTTCTCATATTGCTCTATACCCTCGTCGCTCTGGGCGTCACCAATGCCCAAGAGCGACGGTTGTTTAATACAACGCCCATAGAGAACTACACGGTCGATCTTTTCGACAACGTTTATGCCTGGGACGGGACATCCATGGTGCAATATGATCGTACCGGGAACACGCTGCGCCATTACAGTAACCCGGCCCTTGGGACCATCACATACGTGGATGCTTCCTATCCATCCAAAATCCTGGTTTTTTATCAAGAAGCGGGCTGCATCGTCCTGCTCGACAATCAGCTTTCACCAATCGGAAACACATTGAACCTATTGGATCACAATCTGTTCACCATATCCATGGCCGCCATGGCCGGCACCAGCAAAATCGTATTGTATGACCAGCAGAATCAGACACTGATTCTTTCCGACATACAACTCAACATCACAGGAACGGCACACTGCCAGATGGAAAGCGATTTCCATCCCACCTCGATGCAATCCTCACAAGAGAAGACCATCATGCTTACAGATACCACAAAAGGGGTATATCTATTTGATATTCTCGGTTCTTTTCAGCAAAAAATCATGCTGCCAAATACCATTTGCACGCAAATTGTCGGGGATGAGCTGGTATATCTGCAAAATGGCATTCTACGATTTTACAATATGCGACAGCACACCTATCATGACAGCGATCTGCCCGTCTCGACATACCGCTCATTCCATTTGGGAAGCCAATGTCTTTACATTCAGGATACCGCCAGTTACGTCTATCAGATTCCAAGGGCATTAAAGCCTTGACAATATAATCGGTACTTTCCCGAAAACAATTACCTCTTGATCTTGATTTTCTGACCTACCTGCAAGGAATTCACATTGGTGATGCGGTTATATTTGGCGATTTCCGTCATTGAAACGCCATATTTCCGTCCGATGGAAGAGAGGGTATCTCCCTTTTTCACCACATAGATGATATCTCCCTGCGGCTTAACCGGCTGCGTTTGTACAGAATCTTTGGGCGTAGTGGAAGTTGTCGTCACAAGAGAGGAGTCCAAAACGGTCCTTGTACTGTCGGTTACCGCCGGTGCGGGGGTCACAGGACGTACAATGGTCGTTCCCTTCCGAATCAGAAGTCTCTGCCCCACCCGCAAGGAATTGCTGCGCAGATGGTTGAGCGACTTCAGATGGTTGACCGACACTTTATATTTGGAGGCGATGCGCGACAAGGTCTCTCCTTTACGTACGGTGTGATACTTGTTGGGCGTCACTTGCACCACCTCTCCGTTCTCATTGGTCGTGACATTCAGGTTCTTGGTTGGATTGAAGAAATCATCGTAGCGGTAAGCGTGGATGGAATCCTTCATATCCAAATACCGGATCACATCGTTGGATTGGAGGCGCAACGGGAATTGCTGCGTGTAAGCGGGGATGATGTATTTCTTGTATTGCGGATTCAGCGATTTGATTTCATCCAAACTGATATTCAAGACTTCTGCAATCTGCTCAAAATGAAGTTCTTTATCCACCATTACCGTATCCACGTTGGTCGGAATTGATATCTGGGCCGGGTTGATGCCATACAGATTATGGTAGGTCATCATGTACAACGCCCCGATATAGGCAGGAAAGTAGTTCTGTGTCTCACGGGGCAGATAGGGTGACACGCCCCAGAAGTTCGTCTTGCCGCCGGAGCGCTGGATGGCTTTCCGCACATTGCCGGCCCCGCAGTTGTAGGCAGAGATAGCCAAGCCCCAGTCGTTGAAGATCTTGTACAGGTCGCGGAGATGGCGGGCGGCGGCATCGGTGGCCTTGTATGGGTCTCGACGGTCATCCACAAACGTGTTGACCTCCAAACCATACAGTTTTCCCGTGCCGTACATAAACTGCCAGATTCCGGTGGCACCCGCCGGCGAGACCGCCTGCGGGTTCAACGCCGACTCGATGATGGTGATATAAACCAACTCCTCCGGAACATCGTACTTGTCGAAAATCTCCTTCATCCATGGATAATAATACTGCGCCAACCCCAAAATGACCGATGACGAGCGCTGCCTTTGTACGGAATACAACTCGATGAAACGCTTCACCTTATCGTTGTACGCTAACGGCACCGCCGTCACAATGCGCGACAGTCGTTTGAATATCATGGAATCGTTGTTGTCGTAGGCAGTGGTGTCGTCTTTCAGTTTGGACAGGATGGAATTGCCCTTTTTCATTTCACTTTTGACGTACCACACATTCAGCATGGAATCCATCAGCACCATTTCACGGTTGATGGCAGCATTAGTCAGGTCGGACTCATTCGGGCCTGCGGCGGAATCCGGGCTATTGAACGTGACATTCTGTGCGTATGTATTTGACATCAACATACACCATAAAAGCAGCAACAACCCGATTTTATATTTCATTCAAGTAAATTTCGTTAAACAAAAAACAAAATGCAGGAGACAATTTTCTTTCTCCTACGAAAAACGTCATCGGACTCGTCCCGACAACAAAAGCGCAATATGTCTTACGTTAAAACCGTCATTTTATTGTATAGTTATTCCATTTTAATTCTTTTCCTTCTTTAAACAAAGTCGTTAAAAACTGTATTCCCTCTTCGTTATAATAGGACCACGCGCTCTCCTGAAGACCATCTACATACTTTCCGGAGACCTTCACGTTGCCGTTTTCCCAGAAGGCGGTGTATTTCCCGTCACGGACATCCTGCCGGTATTGGATTTTGAAGGCCACCTTGCCGGGTTCGTAGGTGGTGGTCCACAATCCCTCCTTCCTGCCACCTTCGTATTTGCCGGTCTCTTCGGAGGTGCCGTTCCGGTAATACCAGTCACCCTCTTCCAATCCGGCCACATACTGCCCTTTGACCAGCGGTTTCCCGTGCTCATCGTACTCCACGTACTCGCCATCAAGGTCGCCGTCGTCGTACGTCGCCTTCGACATGGTGTCTCCGTTTGGATAAAACCAGATCCATTCACCGGTTTTCTGGCCTTTGCTGTTGTATTCGCCTTGGATTTCCACCGTTTTATCCTCAAAAAAGAAAAGCCACTCTCCGATGGGACGGGAGTTTTTGTAATTGCCTTTTGAACGCAGTTCCCCGCTGGGATAATACTCTTTCCAGAGGCCCTGTCGCAGCCCGTTCATGTCGGTGATGCCCTCGTAGCGGAGAATGCCGTCGGCGAAGACATACCCTTTGGTGATGTGACCGGCGGTGTCAAACTCACGACGAATGCCCTCGGGCTTGTTTTGGTAGTAAGTAGCCACAATAGAAGGTCTTCCATTGGAATGATAGGCCGTGCGTTTGTCCAACTGACGAGTCTCCTTGGCATCCTTCACTAACTCATCGTGGTCGTATTTCTCCACGGACAAGAACATTCCGTTTTCATCATAATATTTGAAGAAACCGTGTTTCTTGTCGTTAAGGAAGGTTCCTTCCAGCCGGATGTTGCCATTAGGCCAGAAATATTTCCAGTTGCCCTGCTTATAACCGAAATCGTCGATGCGGTTGATGCGTTCGCTGCGGCTCATCACACCGTGATAATAGGTGGTAACGGCCACCACCCGACCCTCTTGGTTGTATTCCTTGGCCAATCCGTGGGGTTTGCCCGATTCGTAGGGCACAATCCGTTTCAGCCAACCAGCCTGATCGAAGGTGTTCACCGTGCCCACGATGGTGTCGTGCCGCCATTGGGTTTTGGTGTACTCTTTAGGGGCATACTGAACTTGTTCGCCATGCTTTTCTCCAGCCTTGTAATTAATTGTCAAATAAGGTTTTCCATCATTATAAAACGTCCAAAGGCTATCCAACAGGAAATCCTTCCGGTTGCCCTCCGACACCAGCTGTCCTTTCTCATTGTACGAGCGCCACCAGCCGTCGGGCTTGCCGTTGACCATGCGCCCTTCGCTGGATTTCACTCCGGAAGGGTAATAGAAAACCGTCACATCCGCAGGCGCAAGCGTATCCTGGGCACGGCAGCACACCGTGGCCAAAAGAAGCAATACCGGAAGAACGGATTTCAAGGGCATTTTTTACATGTATAAATAATTATTGTAGAGGCGCGCCATATAAATAAATTGTAGAGACATGCCATGGCACGTCTCTACAATGTTTAATTATAAAGGATCAAAGACTATCGCGTTCCCGAGAAATTAATAATCTCCACTCTGGTTTGCAATGTGGAAAGAATTTGGATAGTATAATAGACCGTCATCTCCATGTAATCGCCCGAGAACATAGTCTCTACCTGGATGTTCTTCACCGCTTCTGTGGTGGCATCGATATAATTGTTGCCACCCACAATGGATTCGAGAATCGTTTTCATATACTCCACATTGTCACTATTGGCCTTGTAAACGCCCGTGGAGACATACTCCAAGGGAAGGCAGGCGTACAGCAACACACCATTCTGGGACAATGGGTTATTCGTAATGCGTACCGAACCGTCTTTGGTATGGCCGTCTTTAATGAACGTGAAGGTACCCACATATTTGCCGGCATACTTTGAACCTTCACCTGTGGTACAGGCCGAGAAGCCTAACACGATAAGCAGAAAAACAGGGAATAGTCTTTTCATTGTATTATGGATTTTAAATTATTGAGCGGCAAAGATACAAAAATAATCACTACAATCGCCCATCTTATTCCAGCATGGCTTTTGCCTTGCGGACGGCTTCCACCATGCGGTCGATTTCCTCTTGGGTATTGTACAGGGCAAACGAGGCGCGCACGGTGCCCGGAATCTGGTAATGGTTCATCACCGGCTGGGTGCAGTGGTGGCCCGTGCGCACAGCAATTCCCTGATGATCAAGGAGTACGCCCATATCATACGGGTGGATGTCTCCCACCAGAAATGAAATAACAGCCGCCTTCTCCTTAGCCTGTCCGATGATGCGAAGGCCCTCTATCTGCAACAGCTGTTGAGTGGCGTATTGTCGCAAGCCCTCTTCATATTCTGCAATTTTTTCCACCCCGACCTGCTGCATGTATTCGATGGCTTTCCGAAGCCCGATGACATCGCCCACGGCTGGCGTACCCGCCTCGAATTTGAACGGGAGGTCATTGTACGTGGTCTTCTCAAACGTCACATTGCTGATCATCTCGCCACCGCCTTGATAGGGTTTCATCTCCCGCAGCCATTTTTCTTTGCCGTACATGACGCCGATGCCCATCGGACCGTACATCTTATGACCGGAGAAACAATAGAAATCACAGTCCAAGGTCTGCACATCCACGGGACAATGGGCCACCGCCTGCGCCCCGTCCACCATAACGGGCACTCCGTGTGCATGGGCCGTGCGTATTATTTCCTGAATCGGGTTTATCGTACCTAATGAATTGGAGACATGGGTAATAGCCACAATCTTTGTTTTCGGGGTAATCAAGGTTTCCAACTGCTGCAAGCATAGTTCACCGTTATCCTGAAACGGCAGCACCTTGAGTACCGCGCCTCGGTCTTCGCACAGGAACTGCCATGGTACGATGTTGGAATGATGCTCCATTTCCGAAACAATAATCTCGTCACCGGAATGGATATAGGTTCTGCCAAACGAGGCTGCCACCAGGTTGATGGATTCCGTGGCCCCACGGGTGAAGATCACCTCGTAATCGTGCGCCGCATGGATGAACTGTTGTACCGCCTTGCGGGCCACCTCAAACTCTTCCGTGGCCTTCTGGCTCAAGAAATGCACGCCGCGGTGGATGTTGCTGTTGATACTCCTGTAATAATCCGACAAGGCCTCAATCACCGGCAACGGCTTTTGCGTGGTGGCGGCATTGTCGAAATACACTAACGGCTTGTGATACACTTGTTGGTCCAATATGGGAAAATCGTTCCGGTTCATACGTGTCAGGTTGTTGTTTTTTTTAATTAATTATTGATTCTTGGTGTTTTCATCGGGCTCGCTCATGTATTTGAGCTGTGAGGCAAATAGCAGGATGATGAAAACAGTCCAGATGATAGCATCCCATGTCATCATCAAATTGCCGCCAATGACGAAATTGAGAACACAGAAAAGCCCTATTTGCCCAATCATGTAAATATGAAAACCTATGGGTTTCAGTTTCCAAAGCATAATCAGTGCTCCGGCGAAGATGGCTACTTCCACCAGTATCAGCAAACCATACTGCCAGCCGGCGATGGATTGGAATATCTGGATAATCTCTTTAAAAGCCTCCTCATCAAAAAAGGGTACCTGCGTCAAGTTGCCAACCGCCTGTCCCATCTTGTCTGGGAACAACAGAAACAGGGCGTAAAGCAGAATGTTGTTACCCGCCTGTATCATGGTGCAAATGGACAGAATCCAGAGCAGCAATCCACGTTTGGCTCTGTTTGTTGTAGAATCAGGAGTGTTCATTTTAGTTTTATTTTATAGTAATAATGACTGTTACAATCAATTTTATAGCGTTCATCGGAACGGAGCCCGACAATCCAGATGATATCGTTGCCCGAACAAAGCAACATCACTTCCTGTTTTTGGAAAATGCTGATTTTATGGTCGGTGAAGAAGTCGCTGAGCTTTTGTTTGCCTTTTCCACCCAAGGGGTAGAAAAAATCGCCATGGTGCCAATGGCGCAGCGTCAACGGAAATACGAGCTTTTCCTCCGGGATGAAAAGCGTATGGTTGTCTTTCGGGTATCGGACAGATTCTTCTGCCGTGCAACATTCCACCCGAAAATGATTTTGCAGCTCCTCAACCGAATGGATCACTATCTCTTCGTCCTGTTCCAACTTGTTGGGCCGAACCAGAAGATGATCGCGGTTGACGAGAAGCGTGTGCGTGGGCGACAGGTAGCGGATACCGCTTTGAATTTGCGGGTTGCGCACCATCTCTTCCGCCACCTCAGCCGCAAAGCCGTACTCATTCAACAACTCATAGAGAATAAGGCTTTTACAGGGATGTTCGTCCAACGCATGAATATTGATTTGATCGCCCAGTTCCGTTGAAACACGTATTTTATCCATTATTTCATCCATCTGTTTCCTATAAAAAGCATACTGCTGACGGAAGATGTTGCAGTTTTGGGAAAATGTGTGGATAATGTTGGGGTTCAGGTCGGCGAGTTGAGGAATAACCGTGTTCCGTAAGCGGTTGCGCTTGATAGACTCGTCGGCGTTGGTGCAGTCGATGACGAAGGGTATCTTGTGCCGACGGGCATACTCGCGGATTTCCACGGCGGTGAAGTCCAGCATCGGGCGGATGATTTTTCCGTTTTTCGGAGGAATGGAGGCCAATCCCTTGAGGCCGGTGCCGCGGCATAAGTTGAGCAGAAGGGTTTCCGCCACATCGTTGGCCTGATGGGCGGTCACGATGAAATCGAATTCTTGGCCAATTTCGTCAAACCAGTCGTAGCGCAGCTTTCGGGCTGTCATCTCTATGGAAAGCCCGGAATTTTTCCGGATGCCGATGGTGTCGAACTCGCGGAGGAAGAGCGGCGCGTTCAGCTGTTCGGCCAACTGCTGCACAAAGCGCATGTCGTGGTTGGAGTCCTCGCCCCGGAGATGGAAGTTGCAGTGGGCGATGGCTATATCCAGGCCCGCCGCATGGAACAGATGAGCCATGACGGTGGAGTCGGCCCCACCGCTCACGGCCAACAGGTAACGGCAGCCATCAGCCCCGCCCGTCAGCTCCTCCAACGCCGTGCGGAATCGCTCCATCATAACACCACCGGGTTGCTGATCTTAAAATAACGCCTCATGCACATCTGCATGTACTCGAAACTGCCGAAGTTGACCGATTTAGGGGCTTCGCCTTTCTTGAACATCACCATGCCGCACGACATTCCGTTGATGTACGGGGTGATGTCGCAGTCGAATTGCGAGGTCATGTCATAATCGCGCACGGTAATCTGCTGGTAATTCTGGTACACCTCTTCGTAAAGCACATGGTTCTCCTCGCAGAAAGCCTGCAGGCGCGGAATGCATTCGTCCCACATTTCGGGTTTTTCATTTCTGTTATAGAAAAAAATGATGGCATCGTAATCGGGAAGGGTGTCAGCTATCTCCACCATCTCGAACCGACCGGACGTGTTGATTACGAATTGCTCACTGACGATGCTTTTACGATGATATTTTTCCGGATCTTCCATGAAGCCCTGCTTGGTGGCTTTGGTGAGGGATCTGATCCACTCATACTCCTTGGTGATGGTAAAGGTGTTGCCATCGGCTTGGCGGTAGGCGTTCCACAGTTCCGTTTCGAGCACGTCCTGCTTCTGGATGGCCACATTGACAGCCACGGGCATCAGGTCAAGGATGCGCTGGGTGCCGAACCCCGAAGTGATGACGAGATACATCCACTCGCGCGACTGCGACTGCAGCAGCCATAACTCGCGGCCTTCGGGCAGACGCTCCTTGCAGCGCACGCCCCACTCCGTGGGAAATTCGGCCTTGGCCTGCACATGGCTGCCGATATAGGTCTGCGCCTTTTCAAAAAAACGATCCATGAAATCTTCCGAAAGCGGATAAAGGGTGTTCTGGTCCGACACACTGGTGTGGAGCGTGTCGGGCAGGATGACGACAGGATAATCGACGAAATTGTCGTCCTTGTTTTCCTCTTTGTTGGATTTGTTGCGGCATCCGGCAAGCAAAAGAAGGCCTGCGAGGATGACGATAATGTTGATTTTCGCGTTCATTAGGGTTTTGGTATTGACAGGTGCAAAAATACAAAAAAGTTCATGGTTAGTGCCCCCCGATTTTGTATCTTTGCAGCGCATTTTGACATTTAAAATCTTTTTGAAAATAAAACCGTTACACTATGGATAATACAGAACGTTTTCATGAAATCAGCGATGAATTGTATAATGCTGTAAAAGAATATCTTGCTCATCATACGCAATATGCCACAGATGTGGAATTGGCTGTCAACTGGAACACGCGGGAGGTGAAAATCGCCCGTCCTTCCGAGTTTGGCGACGATGACACGCCCTACATTCTGTCCGACTTCATCCTGATCAACGAACAGGGTCTGTACGAACCGAAAGTCTTTTAAGGCATGAGGCGCATTGTCCTTCTTTTCGTATGCCTGCTGTCGATTCTGGCGGTGAAAGCCCAATCCGGCCGGGCGGAGGAGCTGTTCTCGAAGATGACCTTGGAGGAGAAGATCGCGCAGCTGATGATTGTGCGCGTCAACACCACGGGCACCGCTGCCGACAACCTCAAGATGCTGAACGACATTGCCCAGTACCAGCCGGGCGGGGTCTGTTTCTTCAAGGTCCCGAAGTGCGGGCCGGTGTGGGAGGCCCAGCTTACCAACCGGATGCAGGCGCTCAGCAAAGTCCCGATGTTCGTCTCCATTGATGGCGAGTGGGGACCAGCCATGCGTCTGGACAGCTGTGTGGCATTCCCCCGCCAGATGACCATGGGGGCCTTGTCAGACGAAAACGATTCGCTGATCTATCAGATGGGACGGGAGGTGGCGGCCCAGTGCCGCGCCATCGGGGTGAATCTCAATTTTGCTCCCTGTGTGGACATCAACAACAACGCGAGAAATCCGGTCATCAACAGCCGCTCGTTCGGTGAAAGCCGCGAGAAGGTCAGTCGGAAGGCCTTCCTTTACCTCAACGGAATGCAGGATGGCGGCATCATCGGCTGTATCAAGCATTTCCCCGGTCACGGCGACACGGAGACGGATTCCCATCTCGGCCTGCCCAGCATCCGGAAGAGCCGCATCGAACTCGATGAACTGGAATTATACCCGTATCGTCAACTCCTAAACGGGAACACGGACATGGTAATGGTGGCCCACCTGAACGTTCCGGCATTGGATTCCACACCCAACTCGGTATCCTCCCTCTCGTTTCCCATTGTATCCGAGCTGTTGAAACGCGAATACGGCTACACCGGACTTATTATTACAGATGGCATGGAGATGCAGGGCGTGCGCAAGCAGAACCGCTTCGAGGGTGATGTCGAAATCCGGGCCCTGCTGGCCGGCGTGGATATCCTGCTGCTGCCGAACACCCCTTCGTTGGCCATCCAGGCTATCCGTCAGGCGGTGGACAGCGGCATCGTTCCGGTGGAGCTGATCAACGACCGCTGCATGCGCATTCTGAAATTCAAGGAGAGCAAAGGGCTGCTCGACAGCCAACCGGTGGATCTTTCCGCCGTGAAAAATCGCATGAACAGCGAGAATGCCATCCACATCAACAACAGCATTGAGCAGAAAGCCGTTACTCTCTTGAAAAACGAGGATCATTTTCTTCCTTTTAATAATAAAAACAATACGACAAAAACCGACAGTGTGGTGTTTTTGAGTATTGGAAGAACAGAATACAACAAGGAATACAACCGCATCGCAACCCGCTACAATATGGTTTTCATGAGCCAGCCCAAGGCCGTGCCCGCGAAGAACGCCGATCTTTTCTGCCAAAAGCTGAAAGACGCCCTTGCACCCTATCGGCGTGTGGTGGTGGTGTATGGCGGTTCCAACCAGATGGCCAAGACCCAATACGGCACCGATGCCAAGATGCTGAATCTGCTCAACCAGATAGCCGGCAAGAAAGAGGTGGTTCTGATTCACACCAACAACCCGTATGCCCTGAATTATTTCGGCAACCTGTCGGATTACAAAGCCTTGATGGTCACCTATCAGGCTACGCCGAACAGCGTGCAGAGCGCCCTTGAGGCCTGTTTTGGCGAGCGTCGTTGCGAAGGCACTTTGCCCGTCAGCATTGACGCCTACCCCGCCGGCGCGGGCATTGTGGACAAGAAAGAGCCGGCCAACTTCTCGCTCCTGCCCGACACCCTCACCCAAGCCCTCGACCGCTTGCTGGAAAACGGTGTCCGCGACCAGGTTTACCCCGGCTGCGCAGCTATCGCCGTGAAAGATGGCAAAACACTATACCATAAGGCTTTCGGATATTATACCTACGACCATCAGAATAAGATGACCACCCAGACAATGTTTGATGTGGCCTCCATCACCAAGGTGGCCGCCACCACCTTGGCGGTGATGAAACTCTATGACGAAAAGAAAATCCAACTCTCCGACCACATCGGAGAATACCTGCCCTATCTGAAAGGCACCACCAAAGCCCATCTCACCTTGGCCGAGTTGCTGACCCACACCTCAGGCCTGCCGGCATTTATACCATTTTATAAAGACATACAAGGGAAAGAGGCTTATCTGCGCCCATATAAAACGCCCAATTTCGAAATCAAGGTGGCCGACGACCTGTATCTGCGCAACGACTATCCCGACACCATGCGTCACGCCATCGCCCATTGCAAACTCGGGCAGCACCAGTATCTGTACAGCGACCTCAACTTCCTGCTTCTGAAAGATATGGTGGAACATATTACGGGCCAGCCGATGGACAGATACCTTGCCGAGAAGTATTACACTCCTATGGGGTTGACTCACACCTGTTTCAACCCGCTTGCACATGGTTTCAGCAAAGAGGATATCGCCCCCACGGAAAAGGATTTGGATTTCCGCAAGCAGGTGGTGCAAGGCTATGTACACGACCAAACCGCCGCGCTCATGAACGGCAATGCCGGCAATGCCGGACTCTTCACCACGGCAGAAGAGCTGGCCGACATATTCCAGATGCTGATGAATGGCGGAATCTTCAAAGGCCGGCGTTTGCTGTCGGAGGAGACGGTGCGAGTGTTCACCAACGTATATCCGCTGCATGGATGCAATGTGCGCGGATTAGGATTCCATACGCCCAAAGCCCCGGGCACATCCACCATTGTGCCTGCCAAGGCGTGCAAGCGCATCTTCGGACACCAGGGCTTCACCGGAGCCGTCGTCTGGTGTGATCCGGACACTAAACTGATCTATGTGTTCCTCTCCAACCGCGTGTATCCGTCTTGTTATCCTAACAAATTATCCAAAAGCCAAATACGACTCAAATCGCACGAAATCCTGTATCGTCTGCCATAACGCATTAATGTTTGTTTTTTATGAAAGAAAACCCTATTCTGCTACATATTGAAACCGCTACGGAGGTGTGCTCGGTGGCTCTGACCCGTGGCGACACGCTTTTAGGTGTTTGCGAAGGGCGCGACGGCAATTCGCACTCCAAAAACCTGCTACCTTTTATCGACAAGATGCTGAAAGAGGCAGGCCTCACCCCACGCGACCTGGATGCGGTGGCCGTCAGTATCGGTCCCGGCTCCTATACAGGATTGCGCATCGGCGTTTCCACGGCGAAAAGTCTCGCCTACACGCTGGAGATTCCCGTGCTGACCGTCAGCACGTTGGAGAGTCTGGCCCAAGGGGCATTGCAACATCTGCCATCGGAAGCCGATGATTTCCAGATCGTTCCCATGATTGATGCACGACGAATGGAGGTCTTCGCCGCCCGCTACGACCGACAACTGCAACTCCTTGACGAGGTGGCCCCGGTCATTGTAGATGAGGATGCCTATCGCGATTTGCCGGACAACCAGACTGTGGTGTTCTGCGGCAACGGGATGCCCAAATGCAAGGAATTATTAGCCCGTTTGCCCAACGCCCGCTTTGCCGACGTCGAACTGTCGGCCCGCTATCTGCTTCCGTCGGCCCTCCGCAAATGGCAACAGCAGGATTTTGCCGATGTGGCCTATTTCGAGCCGTTCTACCTAAAAGAATATGTGCCCGCCAAACCGAATGTAAAAGGATTGCACGCCTAATGGAAATTCACGAACCTATTGACCATCAGAAGAGACTGAACATCATCGCCATTGCCGACGACTCCGGCTACGGTCGGTCGGCGCTGGCCTATGGTCATGTGCTGGCCCGCATATTCGGCGCCTCCCTGACGGTGGTCACACGCTTCGGCTTCACCCTGGAAGACAAGGTTCTATCGACACTTCCCGAGACGGAAATCAAAGCTTCTACATCTGAAAATCTGATTCTTCCCGATGGTTATTTCTTTCCTGAAATCCTCTATTCTTACGCAGAGAAGACCAACACCATCATGTTTGTCATCGGGGTGGCGCGTGACGGGGAAGACGGACTTTTCCATGTCCGGCAGGCGGTCCGCTTCATCCAGCCCTCACGACTGCCTGTCATGACGGTCGGACGCACACTTCCGACAGAAACAGCGTTCCAACAAGTGGTTTTGCCCCTCGACATTGAGCGGCAGTCGAAGGAGAAAGCCCTCTGGGCCGGCTATTTCAGCCGCTTTTACCAGGCTGCCATCCACATCGTGTATCCCGACTATCAAGATAGCGGATTAAAAAAACAAGTAACTGATAATGTTGCTTTTGTAGAGAAACTCTATCAGAATCTCGACATCAAATACGAAATGCACAACGTAAAGCCGCCCCGCAATATGGACTTGTTCTCCATCACCTATGCAGAATCATTGGGGGCCACCCTTTCCGTGGCCATGATGACGGGTTACCGCACGTTGGGCGATTGGCTCACCGGTCCGCGGGAGCGGAAAATCATCGCCAACCCGCAGCAGTTCCCCGTGCTGTGCATCAACCCCCGCGAGGATTTGTACGTGTTGTGTACGTAAACATCAACGACGGAACATCTTATCGCAAAAGCAGATTCCGTCCTCATCCCTAAAGGTTTCTTTTTTTTCCAAAACTACCTCTTCACTATCACCCAAAAGAGATAGCCTATCAGCAGAAACGAAGCTATTCTGAAGAAAGGCGGCCAGAATGCCGACACCGTCAGAATCAGAAGCAGGGAAAGCAACATCTTATAAGCCAAACGTTTGTTCTCAGGCAGATGCTCCCATGTCATCCGGAATCTCGATTCGATGTTCCACCAGGTGGTCCTAATTCCATTATGACGCACTCCCCGGGTGCCGGTATAGTCGTACACATTCTCCGCCTTTGTGGCCTTCATTTTGCGCACCCGCACACGAACGGATTCATAATAAGTTTTCCCGTTCAATGTGGCACTGATGACCAAATGTGTACGGCCTTTGGAACGATTGAGACGGAACTTCTTAGTGCCAGAAGATTCCACTGGAATGGTGTTCGCTTTGTATCCGTTATCCAATGTAAACTGCACGGAATCAACATTCTCGCACGACCATTTCAACTCCACGACATCGCCTTCCGTGACACGGGTTTTATCTACCGACAACGTAATCTTAGGTTTCATATCCAAACATTTTAGAAAAAGAACACATCAAAAATTGTGCCAACCGGGAACATGTGATGTGTGACTTTTTTCGGGCGGTAAAGGTACAAAAATAAACATTCCAAGTTGATTGTTGAAAACAAAAGGTGCGGAAAAAATCAACATTTTTTCGTATTTTTGCTCCCGTTAAAAAGTGAACTCCAAGCATAACAGCCATGGCTGCAGAATACGACATACTGAAGACACCCATCGAATTTCTGAAAGGTGTGGGACCGAAGCGCGCCGAGGTGTTTCGGAAGGAGTTCGACATCCACACATTTGACGACCTGCTGCACTATTATCCCTACCGTCATGTGGACAAATCGCAGATTTTCAAGGTGTCCGACATTGTGGAAGACGGCAGTTACATCCAGTTGCGCGGGCGCATCTCGAACCTGCAGGTGGTGGGCCAGCAGCGCGGCAAGCGCCTCACTGCCCAGTTCACCGACGAGAGCGGCACCTTGGAACTGGTCTGGTTCAACGGCATCAAGTGGGTGCAGGAGCTGTTGCAAAAAAAGCACGAATTCATCATTTTCGGGAAACCCACACTCTATTACGGACACTGGAACATGACACATCCGGAGTTGATAGATCCCAACGCCCAGCAGGAATCGCAGGTGCCGATGGCTTTCCTACCTCTCTACAACACCTCCGACCTGGCCAAGAAGAAAACCTTGGATTCCAAGGCGTTGGCCAAAATCATCGCTAACCTATTGCCAGTTGTCCACGACGTGATTCCCGAGACGTTGCCAGAGGAGATGCTCCGCCAGCTGCACCTGATGCCCCTGCGCGACGCACTCTGCCAGATCCACTACCCAGAAAGCCACGAACAACTGTCCCGCGCCACCCTGCGACTCAAATTCGACGAGCTCTTTTTCCTTCAGCTCAAGATGTTGAAGCTGAAACAGATCAACACCCAAAAGACGGCAGGGCACCGTTTCCCGCTGGTAGGACAATTTTTTAACAGCTTTTATAAAAACCACCTCCCCTTTGAATTGACAAATGCTCAGAAAAGAGTTATCCGGGAAATTCGGGGCGACCTCGGCAGCGGTCACCAAATGAACCGCCTGCTACAGGGCGACGTAGGCAGCGGAAAAACGATTATCGCTCTGTTTATCATGCTGTTGGCCAAAGACAACGGTTACCAGTCCTGTCTGATGGCCCCCACCGAAATCCTGGCCACCCAGCATTACGAGAAAATCAGCCGGCAGGTAGCTCCCTTAGGACTGCGTGTGGAGTTCCTGTCCGGTTCCACCAAGACCGCCAAGCGGCGGCAGATACTGGCAGGCCTGGAAAACGGCGATGTGGATATCCTGATCGGCACACACGCTCTGATTGAGGATAACGTGCAGTTCCAGAACCTCGGACTGGTGGTCATCGACGAGCAACACCGTTTCGGAGTGGAACAGCGTGCCAAGCTATGGCGCAAGAGTGCCGTGCCGCCGCACATCCTCGTGATGACGGCCACCCCCATTCCCCGCACACTGGCCATGACCCTCTACGGCGACCTTGACGTGTCGGTCATCGACGAGCTACCCTCGGGACGGAAACCCATCATCACCAAGCATTTATATGAAAAAGACCGAGTGCGCTTGTTCGGATTCATGAAGGAGCAAATCGCTGAAGGACGGCAAGTCTTCGTGGTCTATCCACTGATTCAGGAATCTGAAAAGATGGACTTGCTGGACTTGATGGCGGGCTACGAAGCCATGGAACACGATTTTCCGCTGCCCCAGTATGCCATCGGCGTAGTACATGGCAAGATGAAACCGGAGGTGAAAGACTACGAGATGCAGCGGTTCGCCCGCAACGAGACACAGATTCTGCTCTCCACCACCGTCATTGAAGTGGGCATTGACGTGCCCAACGCCACCGTGATGGTGATTGAGAACGCCGAGCGGTTCGGTCTCTCGCAACTGCACCAGTTGCGTGGCCGCGTGGGTCGCGGCGGCAACCAGTCGTTTTGCATCCTCATGTCCAAATACGAACTCACCGCCGACAGCCGCAAACGCCTCAACGCCATGGTGCAGACCAACGACGGCTTTGAGATTGCCAACTTCGACCTCCAGCTGCGCGGCCCCGGCGACATCCAAGGCACCCAGCAGAGCGGTATGCTCGACTTCAAAATCGCCGACATCTCCAAAGACGAGAAGTTGGTCACTTACACCCGCAACTTAGCCATCCAAGTGTTGAATCGCGACCCCGACCTTGCCCTTCCCGAAAACCGCCGTCTGGCGGAAATGGTGGCACAATTAATCGACCGCGACACCAACTGGAGCGTCATCAGTTAAATAAGGAAAAACAACCGGATTATGACAAAAGCTGCTCCACAAGATTGAGCAGATAGACCTCCATGGGAGAGTTTTTATCATCAGCATCCACAAGATGATGCAAATCCGCCACAAACTGCTGACGATCGGCGTCAGTGGGTAGCAGATGATGCTTGTTATGCTCGATACATTCAAGAATCTCAGCATCTTTCATCTTCTCGAACTGACGGTGCATCCGTTGAATCGTTTCCGCATCATATTTTCCACGAATCGACTGCCATTCTTCGGGTTGGATTCTGCCATCAATGCTGGCCGCATACAACATCACCAGCAGGAGGAATTCTTCTTTTGTAAGTTCGGTGTTCATTGTTTATAATGTAAAAAAAAAAATGAAAATCAAAAAGTGATTTTGAGGCAGCAAAGATATGAAAAAATGGCGTTCCACAACATATATTTTATATTGTAGCACATCATCACCCCTGTGCCATTTTGATATTTGCTGCTATTGATTCCCACAGATGTAGTCCAGCAGTCCGTCACACCCCTCCTGCACATCGTCCCATGTGGCTTGAAAATCGCCGGTGTACCAAGGGTCGGCCACGTCGCGCGGGGTGGCCGTGTAATCCATCAGCAACGAAATCTTACCATCAACATCCTGTCCTATAATGCGTTGCATATTCCGAAGATTATTGCGGTCCATGGCGATGATGTAGTCGTAATGCTCGTAGTCGGCACGTGTCATCTGGCGGGCGGTCTTGCCAGTGCAAGAGATGCCATGCGCCTGCAACATCCTGCGTGCAGGCGGATAGACGGGATTACCGATCTCCTCGCGGCTTGTGGCGGCGGAAGCAATCTCGAATTGGGCGGAAAGACCGCGTTCTTCCACCTTCCGTTTCATCACAAACTCGGCCATCGGACTGCGGCAGATGTTGCCATGGCACACAAAAAGGATGCTGACCATACTATGAGCGCATCATTATCTTTTCCAAAATGTCAAATATTGCCCAGACCATCAAGGTGCCTACGCCCACTATGGTGATGGTCTTGCCACCGGGCCAGTGCATGAACAGGAAAAGCACTCCGATGACAATTTCGATAACCGCATACAACACTAATTTTTTCATGAATGCCTGGTATCCGCTGGATTGGAAAAGAGTTCTTAAATTGGACATGATGTTGCGTATTAAAATGTTATAGTACTGTCGCAATAAATTTTCATAAACTATCAAATAAAGTAGGTTCTTTGACATTTTGATTTGAATTGATTGATTCGGAGGGTTTTGAAAGGAGTTTTCTGAGAGGAACTTTTTCAAGTGCGGAC